>Ga0206848_1005_pt1 | contig 145205 bp, 133 predicted proteins | sample Alteio_BWOrgCont_18_FD_152635 | JGI IMG/M metagenome (GOLD analysis project Ga0206848, IMG submission 152635) | Enriched cells from forest soil in Barre Woods Harvard Forest LTER site, Petersham, Massachusetts, United States -... | ecosystem: Environmental > Terrestrial > Soil > Temperate forest...
CAGCATCACTTCTTCTCTTTTTTGGACTCAAAAATTATTACACGTCAAGCGTTTTTACTATACTTAATTTGTCGATATCATCAATACTTTCTAGCATATGTTTTTTCGTGTTAAAATAATTCTTGACCCTAACGTTACGTTATACCGTACGCTTAAGTTATAAAGACTGCATGCAAAAAAATATATATTTTAACGTTGCAACATGCCAAGCAGTTTAAAATTATTTCCTGCAAACCCATCAGTATCTATTCTAAAAAACCCTGGGTCTATATTCATCAGTTGGGTAATTTCAAAATAGCCGTCGACAAACTGATCTGGATCAATACCATTATTTGATAAACAAGTTCTAAAATCTTCGTTAATTAAAAGCTCGCCAATCGTATCAGGTAACGTAAGCCCACAAAAGTTTATAAACGCACCAAAATTTGTCAGCGAAATTGCATTAAAAGTATTATAGTCTGTTTGTAGCGCTCGTATAACAAGATCAACAAGTATTTGAGGGCTTATAGAAGCGTCTGGTTCTATAAAATTTGTAAGCTTTTGTAAGACAGGAAAAACTAAACGTAATGGGATATCATTTGAAGGGCTATACGGCGTTAAAAAGTATGGCTGTGGGAATGATGAACCGGAATACGTAACAAACGTATGTGCTATACCTAAGCGATTTAATTTACTATGAAGTCGTTGTGCACCCTCCGTATCAATGAGCTGTTCGTTATCGCCCATATCGATATACATCTCAAGACCTTGGAGCAAAGAGATATTGCTTGGAAGCAATGTAAACGGATCGTTCTTTTTCCAACGTTCAAGCACCGGCATGTCGGGCGTTAAGTGACCATTGGTGAGAACCGGTACAAAATTTGCATCGACAATAACTGGCAAGTCTACCTGAAACGTTAACTGTGTGCTATTCGGGCTTAATGCAGCGGCCCAAGAAAATAGTTGATACGAATACGGCCCATTCATCGGTAATAATTTGCCCGCATTATCGCCACACTCAGGAATCTCTTGAAGAACATTTTCATAAAATGCTGATTGGGTCGCCAAAGGATTTATTGCAACAATTGATGGCGGGCTGTGCGCAATTACTTTGCTATAAATATCAGGGTGTTTGATAGCGAGCACAAGCGCACCAAAAGCACCCATTGCATGACCTGCTATCGTTGTTGCTGATTTTGCTGTTTTTGTTCGATAGTGACCATTAATATACGTTCGTAACTCTTGTGTAATATAATCTTCAAAATTCCCATTCAGTGCTGAATTGGTATAAAAACTTCCAAGAAATCCATTACTCAAAGAACCGTCAACTTTTACTAAAATTAATGGTTGAACTTTGTTTGTTTTGATTAACTGGTCTAATTGCGTAAAAACTCCGCCGTAACAAGAATAATTAAGCCCAAAGCCATGTAAAAAATAAACAACAGGGTAACGCTTTTTTGCATTTACAGGTAACCCATAACCATCGGGCAAATAAACTTGAAAATAACGTGCAGGGTCGTTACTGTTTTCTTGATTTGATGGTGATGGGCCAACACGTAACGAAGACGGTTTAAAGCCATCAAAAATAACATTACTATCGGCGTTACTATGCGAAACGATCATGATCGTACACGAAAGTATCGTTAACGTTATAAAAGATTTACTAAAAAATTTCATACAGCTCAGCCCTTTTTTTATTTATAACGGCCCTAATCGTTGTTCAAAATACGGCGTATAAAATATCCCATTTGGATCTAATATTCTTCTCACGGTATTAAAAGCATGTACATTTGGTTGACCGTACATGCGCTTGGTATCAGCATACGTTAAGAACTCAGGGTTATTCCCCCACGACGGTCTGCCGTTAAACGGCGCCGCTTGTAATCGCACGGTTAAATCGTTAAGCAAGCTGGTAGCAGCTTTTGTATCCCATGGGTATATAAGAATAAGTCCAATCATCCATGATGGCTTATCACTTCGCGTAGGACTTAAGAGCGTAAATTTTGAATCTTTAGCGTAACGAACTTCAGAGAGCAGGATAAAATCAGAACTATTGGTATGATACTCCTGAACAAGATTAAATAACTCTTCCAGTGCTGGAACAATCTGATTTTGATCAAAAGCTATTTCTACTAAGCGCGCTCGACTTGATGTATTGGCATGAAAAAACGAATACCCTTTATAAAAAAATTCACGAACATCTACAGCACCTCCAGCAATAATAGCATCGTCAATAAATAGATACGCATCAACCGGTATTTCAGGATTCAGAATAACGCTTAAATCCCCACAAATCTGACTTTGAGACAAATAATGTCCAAAATTTTGCAACGTATTATTGTCCGCTGGCTGCGGCGCGAGATTAAACGTTTGTTTTAGAACTTTTCGTGAATACGGGTTAATTAAAAACTGAAAGTTATCACTTTCATTAAGATACTGTGGAATATTGTTCAAAAACGATTGATCTGCTGTTTGTACTTCAGCAAGTACATGGCGTATGGTCGCTGGATAGCACTGAAACGTAACGCTATAAATAACACCAAGCACGCCTAAACTAACCCGTGCTGCCGAAAGCCATTCAGCATGTGATGTTGGGGATATTTCGCGAACAATACCCTTACCGTCAACCAGCTCTAATGCAAGTACCGAATCTGAAACACACCCATGTTTACCACTTTCATGGGCACCATTTGCTATCATGCCGGCAGCTGTCGCGTCATAGGGCCCTGGTTGGTCTATCAACTGCAAACCAACTTTTGCCAACTCTAACGAGAGTTGGCGAAGATTAACGCCCGCTTGTACTTTTATCGTACTTTTTTGAACATTAATTTCTAAAATTCTGTTTAAGCCCGATGTATCAATAAAATAATTTGTATCGCCGACAATAACATCTGAAATGTCTGAATGTAACCCACCAATTGCTCGAACTTTTTTATTATCTGTAATAGCTTTTAAAACAGCCTGCTGTAATTCCTGTAACGTTGTTGGTTTAAATATTTTTGCAGCACATGTTTGCAACCCAGAAGCATTTGTAACACATACAGAATTTATCGCTCGAATTATGCCTACGTTACTTATAAAAAATAATAACAATACAAGCATACGTGATCTTATATTGAGTTGACGCATCAGAAAATCCCCTTTTTTACGACAAAGCCAAAATATAACCCAATAATTCTTGATGCTATCGATCACCTACAAAACAAGTCAATAAACACAAAAAACCGCGTAATCGTATAGAAAAAAAAGTACAAAGATATTTACTTTGAGACAAGCATTTGCCTAATCTTCTTCGTAGAGTTGTCTCAAATATATTATTTATTAGGAGTATGTTATGAAGAAATTGCTTTTGACTGGAGCTATGTCTGTATTGATATTTTCAGGCGTGAATGCAGCCGCTCCAGACAAAAAACTTGCGGGCCATCATGATGATATGAAAAGCCATGACGATGGTGCGCATAAAGATGATGATATGAAAGGCCATGACAATGATATGCATAAAAAATGTGATGATTTAGGTAAAAAACTTAAGACGCTCGACACAACAATTAAAAGCGTCTCAGATAAAAATACAGCCGCCGCTTTAGGAGCGATATGTGATTGTCTTAAAGCTCAACATAAGATGGAAAAAGAACATCGCGAGTTCATGGAAAAGCATCGTGATCAATGGCATCACAATGATGGCGACAAAGACGGCGATAAAGATAGTGACAAAGATAGTGATAAAAAACATGCTGGTAAAAAAGATACTAAGAAAAATTAAACCGGTAGCTACTAACAAACTAATAACGTCTTAGGTAATTTTTGAATAAGAGAGAAGCTTGCTTCTCTCTTATTTTATTTCAAACATAACCCAGTTATCTTCTTGGGGAATAAATTGCACAATTAGAGCACGCGATACGCATGGTATCGACTACAGACAAGATAAGTCAATAGACTTCTTGCCAAGCTATAAATCTGTGGAGTTTAAGGGCCTAGTCATAGCAAGCAGAAAAGCATTAGGGCCTTGCCTACGCATAATACCAATACCCAAAGCCGCGCATCGCTCGCGAAAATTTTCTTCTTCTTCTTGTCTATCTAAAAGAGAACCAAAATTCTTAAAAGCAGTTTCTACTACCTCTCTCATTTCTTTTTCACCATCAGAACAAACCTGTTCATAACAACATACATAGCGAACAACATCTTCACTGTTTTGTAAGATAAAACAGGGAGTTAAAGGAACTTTATCTGCTGATAAATATATTCTGGATTTGAGTGCACATAACAACTCTTCGCACAACCCTGAACCCGAAAGAAGCAGCTGGAGTAAAAGCTTAAAAAGCAACGCCTCTGCTTTTTGATTATTTTCAATACGAGCGTCTTTCAGTAATTTTGCAACAACATATTGAAAAATCTGTATGGCTGAAAAAAATTTATTATGCTCTGCATGATAGGCTTGAGCTACTAAGAGTAACAGCTTGAGCAGCCCTGAACGCATAGTAGGAGTATTAAAATCAAGACTATTATAGTCGCTTGCAACAATAATAAGATGACTCCTTATGGCTTTTTTTTCATCGTATAATCCCATTACCTCAGCACGACACCAACGAAATGCTGAATAGGTTACAACCCTAACTGGCTGTTTTACACCAAGCCATTGAGCAGTTCTATGCACAAATTCTCTGAGCTTAAGGGAAGCATTTGAAATGTTATTACGCTCTCTATCTCGAGCCCATGCTGGCCACGCACTATCAGGAGTAGGAAATTTCGACTCTATATCCCGTAACAAAGCATCACTCAGAACAACGTCAGTAGGTAAAGTACCCCCATCTTCTGTTTTTTCTTCTTCATGGGGACTTCCGGCAGGCGCTGCAGGTCCACGAGCTGCCGACCGAAATCTATCATGCAAGCTCATTGCACCCATCTGTTGTGTAACAGAACCAATACCATCATGATCTGGCTTAGCTGGTTCTGGCGCTCCTGTCATAGAAAAAATATTTTGATTACACATCAAAAAACTTAATAACAATATGTATAATTTCATAAAAACTTTCTTGATAAACATTCTTAATAAAATCCAAAAATCTTACTACTCAGTAAAAAAATTATTCTTGCGTACGCTCAATTTCAGACATGACCCAGTTATCTTCTTGGGGAATAAATTGCACAATTGCAGCATTACCAATCGATGGTGTCTGAATTCCCAGATATTTAGTTAAAAATCTAAAAACCCCACCATGTGAGACTAAACACACAGGCCCTGGTAATTCAAGAGCACGCGATACGCCACGAATAATACGGGCAAGAAACAGTTCGTGCGATTCGGCGTCAATAAAAAAATATTCTGGTTGGTTATGCGCAAAATTAAAATTTTCTGGCTTTACTTTACCTTCACCTGAGCCGCCAAAACGTTCTTTAATATCGTCTAATTCGTACATCGCAAAGTTCTCAGATAACGTACTCGAAGACTTTTGGATATTCCCAATAATTTCTGCTGTCATTTTTGCGCGTGATAACGGGCTATAACATATCGATACGATCCCGTGATTTTCTAACGTTCTTGCAGCACGGGCAGCCTGCTGCATGCCAATATCGTTAAGAGGTATATCAGTAGTCCCCTGAAAGCGTCCTTGCAAATTCCAGTCTGTAAGCCCGTGACGAACAAAGTAAAATGGCACTCGGGGAATGTCTAAGATTACGTGAGAAGCCTGAATTATGTTCTGATTTTCTTGTTTCATATTTCATAGTATATTTATAGAGTATTTTTTAATTATTTTACGCATACAATCGTTATGTATAGCATATCTTATAGAAAAAAATTATAGAAAGAAAAAATCATGAACAAACTATTTTTTGCGCTAGGATATTTATTGTTATTACATAATCACTTACATGCTCTTTCATGGGAAGAAATTTTTAAACAGAACAATCTATTATTACAGAACAATACGTATCTTATTATTAAAGAACAACAGGCTGCTTTTGCGCTCAATAACGCTCCTGCTATCGCCCATCAGGTTATTAAAAATATAGGTATAATCGACAATAACGAACAGCTTATTGATGTTAATCTTATGAACCATACACGTATCACTATGTTACCAGATGCACCAAATAAACAATCGTTTGCTGGTGCTCAATATAACTCGGGCCTGCCTAGTGCATCAAAAATGCGTTTGAGTCTGTGGCAAAAACTTGAACATGTTATTATCTATCTAGACGAACTGGCTGAACAATTTGGGTATATTTCTGGAAGCATATCTATTAAAGTTTTTGAAGGGTTACGTGATATCGAAACCCAAAAACTATTATTTATACATAAGCTTGAAGAAATTAGAAAAAACAACCCAGATCTCAATCAAGAAGCACTTGAAACAGAAACGGCAAAATGGGTTTCGCCGTATAAAAATAATATCCCCGTACATGCAACAGGCGCTGCAGTTGATATCAGATTATTTAACGAACAAACCCAAGATTTTATAGACCTTGGCCCGTTTGGTGTTATTTGGGGAACCAATAAAGAAGCGCAAACATTTTCAGAAAATCTTACTGACGCTCAAAAACTCAATAGACTCTATCTTCTCATGGCAACAGCACAAGCTGGTTTAGTTAACTATGTTTACGAATATTGGCATTATTCTGTTGGTGACCGATATGCTGCGTATTGGCAAGAAAAAGATGGATCAAAACGACTTGCATGTTATGGCCTCGCTCAGTAGGTAAGCCACACAACATACCCCTCGAGACGTCACTACGTGACCCTCGGGGCAACGGATATAGGAGAAATTAATGAAGAAAAAAATATTTTTTTTATCGTTACTCAGTTATCTTACCGGTCGCACGGCAAGCCCAGCTCTTAGCCAAGAAGCTCGTGATAAAAATTTTGTGTACTTGCACGATATCGACCCGACAATAATTATATCGCCAAGATACAGCACCCATGAAAATTTTGTCGGTAGAGTAATAGATGGTTATAAAAAATCGACCATAATAACAACAAAACAACTCGCGCATGCACTGAAAAAAGTTCAAAAAGCTTTTAAAAAAGACGGTTATTCGTTAGTTATTTATGACGCGTATCGCCCCCATCGAGCAAGTACAGACTTTTTGACCTGGAGCAAAGATATTGCTGACCAAGCAAAAAAATCACACTATTACCCGCGTGTTGATAGAGCGCGTGTTTTCGAGTTGGGTTATGTTAGCGAACGCTCTGGACACAGTCGAGGCAGTACCGTAGATCTTACGTTAATTAAGACGGGCAAAAAGTTACACACAGTACGGGAAATTAAACGGACACTGTTAGACAGCTTTGTAATAACATTTCTTGATGACGGAACGGTCGATATGGGCTCCCATTTTGATTTATTTGATAGAGCTTCACATACAGAAAATAATTGTATTGAAAAAAAGTTTTTAACACTTAGACGTTATTTGAAAAATATCATGGAAAAACACGGGTTTAAAAATTGGCATGCAGAATGGTGGCATTTTACGTTACAAAACGAACCGTATCCAGCCAATCTTGATAGTAGTTATTTTGACTTTGAAGTAAAATAGGTTTGACCTGAGGTTAAAAATTAGAAATTTTAAACCTGTATTTAGCCAAGTAGACCCAAAAACACCCCTACTTGGCTAAAATATTGATTGCAAATTTAGCCAAGTACTAGGTATATTGCTTATAGTTGGCTAAACTGAGGTATGGGATACTGGGTAAGGGTAAAAAATGAAACCACTGATAATTAAGCTAAAGAAAAATTTTGTTGGTCGAACGCTTGAGCTAGAAAGGCTCAAAAAGATTGCTGCATCCAAAGAAGCAAGCATAATAATCATGTATGGCCGACGAAGAATAGGCAAAACAGAACTGCTTGAGCAGGCTTTTCGAGAAAGAAATATACTCAAGTTTGAAGGCATAGAGGGTCTAACTAAAACTGCACAGTTTGCCAATGTTATGGGCCAATTAGCAGTGTACGTAGGCGATCCACTGATAGCTAAAATAGTTATTGAGACCTGGACAGAGTTCTTTTTGTTGCTTGCAAAATATACACATCGAGGGATATGGACGATTTATCTGGAAGAGCTCCAGTGGTTAGCAAGTTATGAAAGCACACTCATAGCAGAACTAAAGTATGTCTGGGATAACCATTTTAGACACAATCAGAATCTTATTCTTATTCTCTGTGGCTCAGCACCATCGTTTATGCTCGATCACGTTGTACATTCAAAAGCTTTATATAATAGGTCACAATACGAATTTCACCTGAAAGAATTTAATCTATTTGAAACAAAAGAATTTCTTACCAAGCGCAATAACAAAGAAATAGTCGACGCTTACTTAACCGTAGGTGGAGCCCCCGAATATTTGAAATGGGTCACAAAAGAATCTTCGGTCTTTTTGAGCTTGTGTAAAAATTCTTTTACGTCTGGGGGCTTCTTTGCCCGTGAATACGAACGAATTTTTACCAGCAGCATGTCTGAGAATAAATATTATAAAAAAATAATCGAGATTTTAAGTAAAAAAAAGTTTGCAACGCGCAAAGAGCTTGCAACGGCTCTTGATGTTGCTTCCGGTGGAAGTTTAAGTAGTGTTTTATTGGATCTTGAAAAATCTGGGTTTATAAGCCACTATTACCCATTTAATTTAACCGAAAATACAATACTAACACGATACGCCATAGACGATAATTACCTTCAATATTATTTTAAATTTATCAAGCCATTAGAAAAAAATATCGAAACTGGGGCTTATGATCTTAATCCAAAAGCAGCTTTAAAACTGGACAGTTATATCAAATGGCTCGGCTTTTCATTTGAAAGATTTTGTCGAAAATATCACTATATTATCGCAAAAATTTTGTTTTTCTCGGGAGTACATTATAACGCTGGTGCTTTTTTTAGCCGTGCAACAGAACAAGAAAACCCCGGATATCAAATAGATTTAATTTTTGATAGAGCTGATAACGTTTATACAATTTGTGAAATCAAATATCTCCAAGGCAAAGTTGGTACAAGTGTTATCGCTGAGTTTGAAAAAAAACTTTCACTGTTTCCAAACAAAGAAAATAAGACTATACATAAAGTATTAATTTGCAGCGAAGGCGCTGATGAGGCTTTATTAAAAAAATCGTATTTTGATGATATTATCACCTGTGCTCAATTGCTCGAGCCTAGAAATTGGTGATTATGAGCAAGAAACGATAAGACTCATTAAAAAAGCAGAGGCTGATTATGATCCATCAACCTATAATAATCAAAAACATTAGTTTAGCTTTCCCACACAAAACATGCTTCGAAGGCTTCTCTAAGCAGATCTATTATGGCAGTCGCATTGCTCTTATCGGTAAAAATGGCAGTGGAAAATCAACACTGCTCAAGATTATTCAGGGGTTAGTTGAACCTTCTTCTGGGCTCATACACATTCCACAAAATATTACGTTTGGCTATGTGCCTCAGGTTATTAACGATCATAATGACTTAAGTGGCGGGCAACGTTTGAATGCTGTTTTAACAACAGCCTTATCTCAAGATCCAAACGTTCTATGTTTAGATGAACCAACCAATCACCTTGATGCAAAAAATCGTACATCGCTCATGCGCATGCTTAACGCATTTGATGGTACGCTCATTGTTGTATCGCATGATGTCGAATTATTGCGTACCTGCGTCGATGAAATTTGGCATATTGATGATGGGGTAATTAGTTGCTTTATCGGGCATTACGATGATTATTTACGCGAGCAACACAGTAGGTTGGAAAATAAAATAAAACAGTTAGAAGGGCTAGAAAAAGCACAAAAAAAAGCAAAATTTGCCATTCAAGATGAACAAAAACGTGCAACTGGAAGTGTGCGAATCAATGCTCAAGAGAACGATCGCGTGCTCAAAGGTGCGATGAAAGAAAAGGGTTCAAAAACTGTTGGTAAAAATACGGGCAAGCTCAACAAGCTTAAAGAGAGTATTGATACCCAGCGGAAAGATCTTAGGTTGCCAGAGGTAATCAAGCCAAAATTCTCATTAGCCACAATACTTAGTGGAAAAAAGCTTTTGGTCACTGTAACCGGCGGTTCATGCGGCTATAAAAATCCTGTATTAAAAAACATACATCTCAGTATCGGGTCTCAAGAACATGTTGCCATTATGGGTGATAATAGTTCTGGAAAATCAACGCTCATAAAAGCGGTCCAAGGGGATGCTTCGGTGACGCGCTCAGGAGAATGGGTCGTACCAAAACAACGTGAGATTGGTTATCTTGGTCAGCACTATGATACCTTACCTGCCGAATCTACAGTTTTTGAGGTTATTCAAAACCATGTTACCAATTGGACAAATGCTGGCATTAGACGACATTTGAATGATTTTCTTTTTCGCAAGAATGAAGAGGTTATGGCAAAAGTTAAGACATTATCGGGCGGCGAAAAAGCACGCCTTTCACTTGCCCTTATTGCTGCACAAACACCAAGGTTGCTACTCTTGGATGAAATTACAAACAATATTGACCTGGAAACCCGCGAGCATATTATAGAGGTACTTAAAGAGTACCCAGGAGCCATCATGGTCATATCCCATGATCAGGATTTTCTTAACCGCATAAGCATTGACACAACGTATATTATTCGTGAAGGCACTTTACATCAGATTTTATAGAATCATACGCATATTTTTTCTTTAAAAAAATATGGCCTAACGGTAAACTCTGAGAAAAACCACCCACTGAAATAGCTCAAGAACGACAAAACTTATTCAAACGGAAAAAATCTAGAAATGGGAAATTCTTATGCGTAAAGTTTTTTGGGATGACCCCTATCAGCATAGCCTTGTAACGCACGTTACGTCTGTAGACGGTAATACTGTCTTATTCGATGCGACAATAGCTTATTCGTTTGCAGGGGCACAAGAAAGCGATAATAGGAACATATGATACTTGGAAAAGACGGTAAAAAGCGCTGCTTTGGCGGACAAGCAGGTAAAGAGTTTTACGCACACTATCACGATACCGAATGGGGTATTGAAAATCATGACGAACATCATTTGTTTGAGATGCTTATTCTTGAAGGGGCTCAAGCAGGTTTGAGTTGGGAGACGGTATTAAAAAAGCGCGCTGGCTACAAAAAAGCGTTTCATAACTTTAATCCTGTAACTGTTGCAAGCATGAACGATAGCGAGCTTGAAGCGTTACGAGAAAATCCAGAGATTATTCGTAATAAACTAAAAATTTATGGCACACGCAAAAACGCCCAAATATTTTTAGCTATCCAAAAAGAGTACGGCTCTTTTTACAAATATCTTTCGAATTTTATTGCTCAAAAGCCTGTGTCTAAAAATATCGTAAACTTTCCGGTCAATACACCTGAAAGCGATGCGTTATCAAAAGATTTACAGAAACGCGGGATGATTTTTGTCGGCTCGACTATTATCTATTCGTTTATGCAGGCTGTTGGGCTGGTTAATGACCATCTTGTTGGCTGTTGGCGGCACGGGAAGTAAGTATGCGAATGTTAAAAAAACTTGGGCTTATCTTAAGCGTTATTGTGATAATTATTGGGATTTCGTGGTGGTCGATAAGTTCACCAGGACGTAATAATAACGCATGCGCTTTTTGTGACCCAATTATTGTACAAAACCAAACGTTTTATCAAGACAATTTTGTTACTTGTTTGTGTACCCATAAACCAGTTCAAGAGTACCATTGTTTAATTGTTACGAAAAGACATATTGAACGATTTGAGCAAGCAACAGAAGAAGAAATTACCGCAATCGGTCGAGCGATTAAAAAAATTGATCGTGCTGTGCAAAAAATTAACGGTCCGAGTTCGTATATTCTTTTGCAAAAAAATGGTCATGACGTCGGCCAAACGGTCCCGCATGTTCATGTGCATTATATTCCCAAAAAAATATCGAATAATAAGCTTGCGCCCTATAATTTTTTATGGAGCTTTATTGTGTCTCTTTTTAAACAACCAATAGAACAAGAACAGCTTGCTATAAACGTTAAAGATATGCGACAGGCAGTAACACAGCAAACATTTTAAATATAAAAGTATCTGTTACACTGTCGTTACAACAATATAAAGTAAATTTTACGGTATTTTAAACATACGTTTGGTAAGAGCACTATGGCAAAAGTAATTCTTTCTGTAGCAATGAGCTCCGATGGCTATATTGCAGACAAAAATGGTAGTATCGATTGGTTATCGTGCATGCATGAATCTGATACTGACTATGGATTTGTAAAATTTTTGCGATCGATACATATAATTGTTATGGGCAAAAATGCGTATAACGAGATGGTCGCGCTGGGCGACTGGCCATTTGCAGAAAAGAAAACCTATGTCTTTATGGATAAAATAGATCAAGACAAAAGAGCAATTGATAAAAATATTATATTTTTTATCGGGACCGTTCAGGACTGCATAAAGACGATTAATACAGAAAACCTTCGTGCCAATATTTGGTTATACGGCGGAGCGCAGATAATTCAGTCTTTTTATACAGCGGGCGTAATCGATGAATATATTCTTACGATCGTACCCGTTGTTTTGGGTACTGGTTTAGCGCTTCCTGAAGATATTGTACAGGCAAAAGGGCTTACTGAAGTAACGACTAAAATGTTTAAGGACGGCGTCAAACAGGTGCATTTACTACGTTCGTAAATCTTAAAAATTATTAATAAATAAAAGAGCCCGCAACCCTGATTAAATTTCTGGGTTGTGGGCTCTTTTTACTTATAAACTCTCAGCAGTCGCGAGTCGTATAATTTTATCCCATGCGCATTCTTGCGCAAATCGTATTGCTTGATACGAACTGTCGATATGATAGTGTGGAAAGTAAACCGAAAGACCGTGGGCACGACCGGTAAGATCTTGGCCACAGCAATGTGCGAGCACAGAGGCTTTAATTGCTGTAGATACGTTGATAAGCGTTTGACTGAGATTAGTTAAGCTTGTTGATCTATCGAGAAGATTAATCTGTCTATTAAAAGAATTGATCAGTGTGTACATGTCTGTATACATGGGAAACAAACATAACGTATAACAGGTGTTATGGGCCCGTCGCAGCGCTTGTCGGATCGGCTTTGAGCCATAGATAGCAACACAGGCTTGGATCTGTTCAATAGCAAGATCGAGAAGAGATTTAATTGTATAAACCTGGGCAAGATCTAACGCTGTTAGTGTATAAATCCCACTTACGCTTGATGCAATATTTAACGGAATCGCTTCGTTTGCATGTTGCTCGTAATAATCTTGAAACGTTGTGACAAACGCTTTGGCAATATCACCAGGCGTTTTATCGGGGTTATCAAAAACTTGGCCAAACGCGCCATAGTTCCAGCCGTCTTTTGATGCGCAGCTCTGAACGCCTACAAGATAACGGGCATACGGTACAAACTGATAGCCTATTTCAAGCATCGCTCCCATGCAGGTGTCAAAACCAACGATATCGATCATACGACCCAAATTTTTAGTTATGCTATCAAACGAAGTAATCAAATCGTTATTGGTAAGATAATTTCTTGGTTGTAAGCTAAACAGATAGCCCCTATGTTGTTTGTGTAAATTATAAGCGTCTATATATTCACGTGATAGTGATCGTAATGAACAAACAGACTGAGCGTCTTCAAAAATGTCATCAGGATCGAGATTATTCGCATCAGAACGTACATCAGGTTCCGATTCCCACTTTTGAAGATCTTCGTGCCATTGTGGATCTAAAGCACCGTGGCCATGACCCCACATCAAAACCATAGTGTTATCTGACGGGTAGCTTTCAAATGCCCAGTTTGCACCGTTAACAAAGTTGTTACTAAAATTGTCACCTAACGCAATAACTTCGACAGGAGCAAGCACACTATTTTTTATCGTATAGCGATAGGCAAGAGAACCAATAACATGCAACTGTATTGCGACTGTAACGTTGTCAGGAATTTTGGCAAATAACGTATCGGTAATATTTTTGATTGCCATGTCGCACAGTGAATCAGCTGGATCGGCGTACATAAATACGGTCCAGGTTTTACTATAGATATATGTTGGTGTAATTATAGAAACTATAAAAATTATAAAAATAGAACGCGCACAAGCGCTTATGAATCTCTTCATAATAACTTCCCCCAACCCTCACCAGATTTCTTGGAATAGATAGTATGCTGTCCCCACAACACACTATCTAGTAAACTATAATAGTGTTTTATGAGTCAAGAGTTACCTGATAGTTCTCATACTGATAACTGAGCAAGTTCGTCAGATAGTTCCGCAAGAACCCTGTCATGATCTTTATTATCTGATTGTATAGACACTCTTTTTTCATCGCTTAAATCTGTTTCATGAACAGTTGCCCATTGATCAGGAAAAACCTGAATGTAACGCACAATAATCGTATGCAAGGCTCCTGTCGGTAAGCTTTTACTTAAAACACCATCAAGATTTTTTAATAAAGCCTCACAATACTCTATTGCTCTACGTTTCCCTTCTTCAAACAATGGCTCTAGAATCGTTTCCAACTGACGTGCTTTAGCCAGTGAACGTGGCGTCATCCTGTCTCCCAAGGTCTTTATATCAAACAAAGCATCTCGATTATCCTGAATAGCTTTTTTCATCGCACTCGTATATTTTTTACTTGCCAACAAATCTGGATCAGCGCCATACTGAACAAGCAAAACGATCATAAGACCATATTTTTCAGGATTGTTTTTATACTTATAAATCGCCAAATGTAACGGCGCGGGACAATAGTTATAACATACCCAGGCTGCTAGAATTTCAGGATCTTTCCTCGCAACTACTGTTTGATGCGTAAGCCATGTAAACTCTCGTAAAACCCCTTGCTCAGAATTCCCACACAGCATACCAGGAAGGGTTGTTAGATCATTGGGGTTGGCACCAGACTCCAAAATAGCGTGAACATCTGCAGGACCTCCAAGCCATACAGCAACATGTATAGGTCTAAAACCAATTTTATGATCCGGTTCGTGTATTTGCAGTAATTGTGCTTGTCTTGCACGATCTTTAGAGCGACACTTATGAAAGCATGCCAAACAACAGGTACCTATCATACAACAACCACAGCTCAGCCAGCATAATGTCTTGCCAATCTTGCATCGACCACATACAACAGGATCACAAAACTCTCCTGCAATATTCTGTGCAAGCGGTGAAGCTCTATAAGAACTATCTGGACGTAATGCTTTTGCAGGAGAAGCGGCAATTCCTGCATCGTATTCTGCTGGCCCATCAAACGGGCGCGTATCGTAACAATAGTTATTAAAACAGCTTTTGATCCCATCAAGTATGCACATGGGCTGACACGATTGTCGTGAGAAAATATATAGTACAAGAAAAAATACCCAAGAGTTTTTCATGCCCCAAGCTCCCCATAACGATAATCACATAGTTTGTACTTAGTATACTTTTTTTAGAGCTTAGAGGGCTACAGTACGTATATAAAATTATTATTCTTGATATTTTTTATGTTGTTCCGGATACCATGCAGGAGTACATGCGAGAAATAGCTGCATATCACCCTGCCAATAATATTTTTCGCCCGGATTTATAATAACTGTGTCGCCAGTGTTTAAAATAATTTCTATAGTATTAAAACATAATTTTCCTGAACCAGAAATAACGTATGCCATTTCTTTAACTTCAGTATTTGCTACAAAACCTTGTTCTGGATAGCGACCATGTACATGCGCAACGGCGCCATTTATATCATGATCTCCTATCGGATATTCATGCACTGTACATGATGAAGAAAGTGAGTGTACTTCAGAATTTTTTTGGGTAACGACAAGCATTTTTTTCTCCTATTTTTACACCTGCGCACACTGTTTGTTGAAAAAACAACCCTAACGTACATAATAGAGAGTATATCGCAGATAAGACTTGGTTGATTTTTAGAGAAAGATTATCATGAATACGTTTTTAAAAACAATATTGTATAGTTTTGACTTTAGGCCTGGATTTGCATGGAATCTTTCTAATTGTGCTGTCATTACGTTACATGTAAATCACATTGGCGAAATTTCTTTAGTTGAGTGTGATGGTGTTGAGTATTCGAAAGATATTTCTTAATACTATACCCCTATGACTGGTGGTCTTACCCAATAAATGAGGCTATTTTACGATTTTTCATGAGATTTTGTTTACTATTTGCATTCTTGCCCATTTTATTAGATACTAAGTTGTAAAGATCGTTGAAGAGGCTATTCTGCCTTGTTATTCTTATATGAATATTCCAGTGATCTTTGCGGAGAAAAATTCCCCGTTTTAAAGATCATCTCTTTCAAATCTTTCGCGCGTTCAAGATTTGTTGTTTGCAAACACACGGGGTTTTTTTCGTTATGTTACCTGTTGGTAACCGTGTTGTTGTTTGTTTCAATAATTCTATGATGTATGGAGGATATCTCTATGGTATCATCTATTTTTCGCGCCCTTTGGGGCGATATTTCCCGTGAAGAATTCAAAAAGTTTGGACTTCTTTCGGGCGTATTCTTTTTCATTGTTGGATCATATTGGATGATGCGCACCATGAAAAATGCTGTTTTTATGCATCTGATTGCTCCTGAAGCATTACCGTATGCAAAAATGGTTTCGCTTATTTCTATTATTACGATTCTTGTTTTTTATAACAAGTTGGTCGATCTGTTTGAAAAAACAAAACTTGTCTATGTCATCGCAGGTTTTTATAGCGTCTTGTATTTTGGGCTCGCCTATTTTCTTGCCCATCCAACCATTGGTATTGCTAATCACGTACCAAGTTCAGATCGATTACTTGGCTGGATTATTTATGTTGCAATTGAAAGTTTTGGGTCAATTGTGATCCCATTATTTTGGGCATACGTTGCAAGTATTATGGACACAGGATCAGCACGTCGAGGATACCCAATTATTGTCTCGGGTGCCCAACTTGGGTCGATTTTGGGGACTTTTCTGGTCATGATGTTTGCTGACTCGATTGGGTTACCAATATTATTTATCGTTTCGGCAATCGCTGTTTTATGTGTACCCATTATGATTAGATATTTTGAAGCACATTTTCCTATTATCCCATCGCAAGAAGCAAAGAAAAAGTCTACCGGTGTTATCGAAGGCCTGCGACTTATTCTTGCTAAACCCTATCTTCGTGGGATTTTAGTTGTTTCTACGGTCTATGAAATTATTGGGACCATCTTTGAGTATCAGATGAACAGATTAGCTCACGACTCACTACAGTCAGTTGGCAAAGTTGCAGGCTTTCTTGGCATGCAAGGCTTTTTAATTAATTGTCTCTCGTTTGCGTTTGCGCTCCTGGGAACAAGTTTATTTATACGTACGTTTGGACTTACTGCATGTTTGGTTATTTACCCATGCGCCATTGCCGGACTTGTGCTATATGCATGGTCATTTCCTGCACTGGCAACATTTCTTTTCTGTGTTGTCACGCTTAAAGGTCTTGGCTATGCACTTAATAACCCGTGTAAAGAAATCATGTATATTCCAACGAGTAAAGATATTAAGTTTAAAGCAAAAAGCTGGATTGAGGCTCAAGGCGGTCGATCGGCTAAAGGTATCGGGTCAGGAGTTAACGCACTATTTCCAGTTTTATCCCAACTATTAACCTACGGATCAATGATCTCTTTGGGCATTATTGCTTTTTGGATTCCCGTTGCACTCTTTGTGGGCAAAAAGAATAGTCTGTTAGTTCAAGAGAATAAGATTGTAGAATAAGAATACTCAAAACAAATAAGCCTGAATATCGCGCGATATTCAGGCTTATGAGATCGCCCTAGTCAAAATAATCTAAAAAATAGCCAAAAAACTAGTTTTGCGGGTTTTGTCTCTATAATCGTGTATACTGTATAGTTTACTGAAGTATCTCAGGTATCATGAGCAAGCAGGCATGCGTATATCGTATATACGTATAAAAAATTATAGCGAGTTAGAACCATGAAAAATAAGATTTTAAAAGCGTTACGAAACTTGGACCAAAACGATATTGCAGCACTCACAACGCATGCGGTTTTTGGCCGAGGGTTCGACTATTTTTCAGGAGCTCGCGTTCTTGCATTTACCTGGTCACAAGACAATACAGAACTGACAGCACTTATCCGTGGATCGTTAGCACCCTATCAAATTACAATAAAATATGATCTTGAAGAAGCAGAAGAAAAAGAGGAAAATAATGTTTGGCGACTTGAATATCATTGTACATGCCCAGCATGGGAACGTCACGACCACTGTAAGCACGTTATTTGTACGCTCTTAACAGCATCGCATCTTTTAAACGATCAGCCGATACCTGGCTTTACCGGTGCAAAACTCAAAGCACAAATACAAAATCTTACAGACGATGATTTAGATAATACTACAAGTCTTGAAAATACAAATACAGGTACACGAAAAAATTCGCACAAAAAAAGTTCGTTACACTTACATCTACTACCATTGGGTGAAATTGTTAACGTCACCCACCCACGTAGTGCTATCACACTGTTTGACGGCAATACACAACTCCAAGCAACATCACCCGCAACACCCGGTGAGTACGCCCCATTTTTGGACAAAAATTTTGAGCCCGACCAACGTGAAAAGCTCTTTCGTGAGATACTGGCCAAACAAAAATTTATAATTCCCATTATTGTGCACATGAGATATGAGCAACTCTCAATAACACCGTCTGAACAACTTCTTGCTGACTATGTAACAGAACTTGAGATCGTCGATGGTATTATTGTTATCAGGCAGCTTGCGCGGGTACCGGGACAGGACGTTATGCGCGAAGTAATTCGTGTTGGACAACGATTAATTGTCGACGCCCATAATAAAAAGCTTTTGATTTTAAATACTCAAAAAAACAACCAATGGGACTGGGCAGAACAGATTATTAATCATGTTATTAACCAAGCAAGCTATTCAAAGCGATCACTCTTGCTCGACGACGAACCTGATTTACAACTCTTTTTTAAGAACAATAAAAACGGCTTTCCCATTACAAGTACGCCGTTTACTATTACAACGATAGCATTTAATAGAAGTTTCCCGTTACTTACAGATAACCCAAATATAGCGACATCCTATATCTTTAAAGAAAAAGATGTTGTCATGACGCCTGAGCATATTCAGCCAACACGGGCAATTGCCGGCACGATTGATAGTACAAATCAGAGAATTTTTTTGCAGCCTCAAATTCTTGTTGATGGACAGGCTATACCGTTAGACTATCGATTAAATAGATATTTATCTAAAATCGATCATACGCTTTCAAGTTGGTTACGTACTAAAACACGGCGAACAGCACTTGAAAAAACAATTTTTTCACTTATTGGTACCGACAACCAAAGCAAGGCAAACAAGCTCATGAAAACAACGGCTGAGCGACTCTGGATCGATGGTCCGAAGTATACCAATAATGCTGAAATTATGAACTATTTCCAGCTGTTTTATCAAACGTTTTTAAGTAACTCACAAGCTGACGAACCCCTCGATCAATCGGGGCGTACGGCTGGTCTTGAAGAACAGATTGTTGCAACAAGTACAAATTTTTACAAAATCACGCTTGATTATACATATCTCTGGCAACCGTTCACCATACTTTCAGACTTTTTTGACGGCTGCTTTATGACCCAGACAAATCAGCAGGCCGGTTTTATGGTTCCGCTTGATGATTTTTATGAAACATTTGCCGAACTCGAAAAAGTCTTAGGCAAGCAAAACATCGAACTAAGTATTAACAAAAAACGGGTACAAACAATCTCGCTTGATATTTCTGTTGATGCATCTCAAACACAGAGCGGCGACTGGTTTGATCTAGCACCACAAATTCTCTCTCAAGGCATTATGCTCACCCATGAACAACGAGACCTGTTATTTTCTGACGACAGAATGATAGAGACCGCCGACGGGATAGCCTTTTTAGATGCACAAACACGTGAGATTTTACGATTACTGTCAACAATATTTAGCACATCGGGCGATATCAAGCATAAAACGATACATAATATCGTACAGTTGCCGCGGTTACGTGTTTTAGATTTGCTTGAATTACGTAAAAGCGGTGCGACCGTTATTTTAGCACCAAAAGATGAATTACTTGTTGATAGACTGACACATTTCTCAAAAATCGAAAAAATTGCTCTCCCTAAAAATTTTATCGGCGAGTTACGCGAATACCAACAAGCCGGTTATCATTGGCTTGCGTTTTTATATAAGCATCGCTTAGGAGCATGTCTTGCTGACGACATGGGCCTTGGTAAAACCATTCAAACGATTGTGTTTTTGGGCGGTATTTTTGAAAATATTATCGAAAGCCATGTTACACAAAAAAACCAGCACGCACCACATATCATTGTCGTACCGCCAACACTTTTATTTAACTGGCAACAAGAGTTGCATAAATTTTATCCAGACCTCAAAGTTACAGCCTATGCTGGCGCTGGACGTCAGAATAACTTTGACGGTTTTGATATCGTCTTAACAACCTACGATACGGTACGCTTAGATATCGAGATGCTTAAAACGATGCAGTTTCATGTACTGATTTTAGACGAAGCACAGGCAATTAAAAATATTAAGTCTGCGCGCGCAGCAGCAGTCCGCCAACTCAAAAGTATTTTTACGATATCGCTTACCGGGACACCGCTTGAAAACCATATCGGCGAGTACTACTCGATTATTGACGTTGCATTACCAGGGTTACTACCAAGTTATAAATTATTTATGGAAGCGGCAAAAAGAAGCGATCTTGATAGTTTAATTAAAAAGATGAACACGTTTGTTTTACGCAGAACCAAAGATGCAATCTTAAAAGAGCTCCCACCAAAAGTTGAATCTAATATTATTCTAGAAATGACCAGTAAACAGAAAAAAGTATACGCAACAATGGTCACTGAAATTAAACGAGCAATCGATTTTGCATATCAAACAAAGTCAGGAGCACAGGCCAATATTATTGCACTGACAGCACTGTTGCGTCTCAGACAAATTTGTGTTTCGCCACAGCTTGTTGACAAACAAGGCAGTTCTGACGCCCCAAAAATCGACTATTTAACCGAAACGTTAACAGAGCTTGTCAGCGAAGGTAACTCAGCGTTAGTTTTCTCACAGTTTATTATGAGCCTTGATATGATTGAAAAGTCGTTAACAGAAGCGGGCCTAAAAGTATATCGTATCGACGGTTCAACCTCGATGGCACAACGTAAAAAAATTGTTGAATCGTTTCAAAACAACGATAACAATACGTTTATTTTATTATTAAGCTTAAAAACCGGCGGTGTGGGCTTAAACCTAACCCGCGCTAATTACGTCTTTCATCTTGAACCGTGGTGGAACCCCGCCGTCGAAAACCAAGCATCTGACCGGTCGCATCGTATCGGACAAAACAAAACAGTTTTTGTTACACGACTTGTCATGCGTCACAGTATCGAAGAAAAGATGATGGCCCTGAAAGAAGAAAAGCAAAAATTGTTTAACGACATCATGGACAATGTCGCTAATAAAACAACAAGCTTACTCACGAAAAAAGACTTTGATTTATTGCTTGAATAATTTTTAGTTTTTTACATACACTAACAAAAATTAGTTTTTTTTAAAAAAAAGAGTGTTTATGAAGAACCTAAAGTATTTTCTCATGTTCTTACTCCTGCAAAGCCCCGTTATACTCATGAGCATGACCAAAGAACCAGACCAAACAGATACTGACGGTACAGCACAGGCTCTTGCAGGTTTTAGCTTCGCAGTAACAGACGATTCTGGTGAGAAGAAGACAGTATCTTTTGCCGACTCACCTACAGATTCACCCGTTGCGCCATCGTCAGAACCAGGATCTGAACCGAAAAAACCACGTCACTCAACGTTAACTGTTCCAGGAGTAGGTCATCACGATCGTATGCCATCATTAGGTCATCATCGTGTAGCCAGTGCTGCAACGGTGCATAAGGGCGATTTCAAAGAAGTATTAAAAACAAATGATATTGTCCAATTAATAGCATTTTTTAAAAGCAAAGCTATTACAGAGCAAGGTGCCATAACAGAGTTCCTAAAAAACATTGAAACAAAGTATGATTTTGATACGGGCATCTTAGACTATGTTTTGAAATACGGCGAGAATCTTGATGTATTAAAACTACTCCATCATCATGGAGCACAGGTCAAAGGACTTAAAAATACGTTATCTCAAGTAGATACCAAAGTAGCTACAGAAGTTATAACAGCATGGGCTCGCGACTATTCACAAAGAACTATCGAATGGCTTATCGCAAATGACGATTGTATTGTTCTATCAAAGAGCACATCACAAAATAATAAAATAATAGCAACAAAAGCAATAGAACGAATATCACATGCTCTACAAGCTCATCCAAATTATACAGACAATAAAGACCCTGTAAAATTAGCTGCTCGAGTAAGCATGGCTCACAGAATTATCGAGCTCTACACCGCAAAAGTAAACCCGACAACAGCTCTAAAAAAGAAAAAGCGTTGTGAAAAGCTTTGGTGCTCTATTTGTTGATTAAAACAACCCCAAGCCTTTAAACATTTTCCCGAGCCCTGCAAAAACACCTGTCGTTTGTTCCTGACTATCCAATGGTGTGGCAAGTGCACAATCATCTGGCTCTTCACACCTGTCCCATTCAGCATCACCATCACCAGTAGATCTATCATCAGCACCCTCACCTGCTAGTGCACAAGCAGCGCGGGCTCGAGCTCCTGTCAACACAGCGCTTTTAGCCTCTGATCCACAATCACAGGCAAACGTATCATCTAATACATCTCCCGATGATGCTCTATATAATTTCGCAGAATCATCATGATCTTTATTAAAAACACACGTATCAAGCGCCTTAAGATCATCTGCACGTGAAATATGTGTGTTTTTTTGTACTTGAATATACGTATCTTTGAACATTTCTTTTAAGGCATTATAGGGACTACAGACATGGTCACTATCACAAGAAATTTTTTCTAAAATTTTGTGTAAACGAAATTCTTCTGTACCAAAAAAGTCTTTCCTGTGGAACAATTCATCCAATATTTTTTGGGCAGCAACTCTGTCGCCAGCAAGTCCATAGGTCGTATAATCTTTTGAAAACTTTGTTAAACTTGAAAACAACTGTTCATTTGTAAAACATTTCTCAAAAAGATCGAATAAAAAACGAGGGTAACCAGTAACGTCTCGATGGGTATGAGCCCAGCCTCTGAGCGCATAGTGTGGACCAAGATTTTTTTCTTTGTACGACAATAATAACCTTAATGCCGGTAACATCAAACATCGCTCATATTTGCCAATCCACTCAAAACATGATTTAATTGCGAATGCACGCATTTTTGTATCCATAAACTTGCCGGGATTGTCTATTCCTGCATACACGACAATAACGGGCAAAAGATCACTCTTATTTTCTTCTATTGCAGCTTTAAGACAGTATAATAAAAAATTTGGCATGCCAATTTCGTTTATTGTTGGTTTGTTTGCTGTGCAAAAGTCTGCAAAACCATGCGTTGGTAGTTCTATAATGCGTTTACGCCAATTCTTTAACGCACTATCAATTGGTTTAATATATTTTTCTTGAATTTCGTCTAACGTTAGAGCTTCTCCAGAAACATGTCGTACGTAATACAGCTCGCCACAGGAATTTTGAACGACAGTAAAGCTATATTTTTTTGTCGGTTTACCACCAACACCAACCATAGCGTATGCAAAAGCACTGTACACTAATAACGTTACGAAACAGTATAAAATCTTCATAACTACTCATTCCCAAGCATATATTTTATAATCTTGTAACAATCAAAACCAGTATTATCACAATAATTTACAAAATAACAGTATGTGTTTTACACAGCGCCTCTATGACCCTTGCATCTAGCCTATCACGAGACACATCACACTTTTTTGCAATAAGAACAGCGTGTCGTAATATATCATGATATAAAAAATGTTTACTTCCCGCACAGCATAATACTGCTTCTATAACAATCAACATTTTATTTTTCTCATGCTCGACAACAAGCTTGCAATACTTTTTTACTAAATCGCCTACCAGATCGTGAAATAACATCATCAGATTGACCTCAGGGTGAAGGGGTACATCACCCAGGGGTTTAAGCATATCAGCGGTCCATTGCTTTGGGCATACAGAACTTTTTTCATCAGCCGCACCCTCAGCTTCAATCATGCCAATTAAGCTACAATATAAAAATCTATAATAATATCTGTTACATAAAATTTTAGAGGACACCAAAAGTTCTTGCACGAGTGATTTGTACCCCATTTGTGCTGCATAATAAATACACTCAGTGTATATTTTTTCTCTTGTTTTTGGTGCCCAATCACCAGGAGTCCAGGTCATGCGGGATACAAGTTCAAAAAGAAGTACAATTTGCGCCTCTCTTTTACCATGTCTCCATGTTTTGAGTTCATTAATAACAAACATTGCAATTTTTCGATACGCCATCATCAACTCTAGTAGCGTGAGACGAGAAAGATTTTTAAACTTTTTCAGTCCTAAAATATCAAACGGCTCAAAAATATCAGAGGGTTCTTTGATAGTAATATCGTTTAAATTCCTGAGCAGCAGGCTCAAAAAAATATCTGATGCTTGGCTCCAAGACGCTTCTAATCCATAACCACCAGAATGTGCACGATCGATTATTTTACACAGATTAAGAGCAGCAATATGTAGTAACGAATAGAAACCACAGTATGGGAGTCTATTTTCTGTATTAGAGCCAACCTCATCGACAATACATGTTTGGGTAATATCCCATCGAATAGAACTATAAATAATTTCAAATAAAGCTTTATTTGAATTTTTAATCGCTTGAACAAGGAGGTAAAGTTGCGCTATTTTTTCTTCTTGTTCTTTAGGTTCTTCATAAAAACATTCTCCGGGCTTTTCATCACCAAAATCACAATCATTCTCAGGTCCCAATCGTAATTCTTCTATCTTTTTGTAAAAACCTTGAGCTCCGCCAAACTCTTCAAAGTTTTTTTCATCATCACCAGGCTCTAAAAATGGCGTCTCTTTTGGAAGGGCTTCAGATGCTGGACGTGCTGCTATCCCGGCTATTTTATCATCATTAACAATAGCAATTTCTCGTCGTTGGGTACTAAGGTCTCGTGCTGCAGGCAAGAGCCCATTATCGCATACAAAAAAAAACAGTATTGCAAAAATTATTATATTCAGCACAACAGTCCCCTTAAGAATTACAAAAACTACGACGCTTCATAAATACATCAGCAAAAAAAGTATACCGTAGTATTACGGTATACTTTCTATAATTAAAAAACAGGTAAAAATCTTACGCTCACACTCGTATCGTTTATATATAATACTCAGCTATTATTTGTCGTAATCCAGGGATATCGATACCAACAAGCAAATCTTTAACACGATTTTGAGTAACATGTCGAATTATAGCTCGCTCAAGCAAACTCAGTAAAATAACCTGAGCACATGCAACTCTATTGGCAGGTAACGCATTATCTAACGGAAGCTGACCACTACGGCTCGGCATCAAATAATCTGCTCCGTGTAGGATTAAAACACGAATATGCCCAGGATTATTTTTCCAGAGCGCCGTATGTAACGGCGTTTCACCGTCAATACAGCGGGCATGAACACGGGCATTATGCCTGCATAACAGATCAATACATGCAGTATGCCCTGCTGTATCGCCTAAAACAGCAAGATGTATTGCCACAACACCAAACTCTGCATCAAGATGGTTTACGTCTTCGGCGACATAGTCGCGAACACTTTGGGAACAGTCCACATTATTAAATCGGGCACCGTTTTCAAGTAAAATTTGTAAACATTCTGGAAAGCCCAACTTACTTGCATACGAAACCGGTGAAAGCCGCTTATATAATTGATTAAGTTCGAGATTTTTTTGGTCAAGAGATAACGATGCAACATAATCGCGCAATCGTACATGATCGTTTGCTTCGATTAATCTATGAATTATTGGAATTTTGATCTCTTCAGGAGCTCCCGGTGCTGGTTCTTTTCGATTTCCCGTATCTTCTCTATCTGGTATACCTGGACCAAAAAGTTCTAACTCAAAACCGTTGCTTGCAGGCCTCATGGCACGAACAGAGATCACAGAACTTAACAGGTACACACCCAGCACAAAACAAATCGTACGCTTCATACCCAAACCCTCCCCAGTTTTTAGATATTTTTAAGACACCCAGTTTAACCAGCGTACCAAGAAAGTTATGTAAGTATAAAGTATTTGCTGATTACTTAGGCTTTATTTTTTGCATTTCCGTTACGAGATCGAAATCTCTTGGAGAGAGCGAGAAAATAATATCTCATTATATGCGTCCAATTCAACTTTTTCCGTAGAAGAAGGCGCTATAAATTCATCTATATAAATTTTCATACAATCTTTACGAATTTGTTCTTTCTGTTCTTCTGTCCAATGAGACGGGAACCTTAATAAAAACTCAACTAGGTCAATGTTTCCTTCAATTGAAGCCTTAACTAACAATTCAAGAACATTTTCTGTCAAACCATATGCTTCAATTAATCTATACAGATTTGTATTGCACAGCTTCCCACCATTAATCTTAGAAAGCCCTGAAACATTGAAATTTTCATTATAGTTACTTCTTTTGAGCAGTAAGTCTTTAATAATTTCAATACCAGCAGCTAAATCAATCTCTGTTTTTGGCATTAACTCTGATAACCCACACCAATAAACAACTATCTTTTGTAATAACATGGGATAACCGTAACACTTATTAAAAGCAGAATTCATAAAAATTTCTGAAATATCCCATGTACTACTCTCTATCACCTTGTGATATTCTTTTACATTGAAAAACTTTATGGCCTTAAGCAGCTGCTTACTTAATTCTTTTTTTTCTTCATCGTTTTTTTTGCCATTTTCTTTCTCTAGAGCAATATCTCTTTCTATTTCTTCATCATTATCTTTTTTATTTTGATTAATATTTTCTTTTCTTTTTTTTATGTTTTTTTTAAAACAACTCCCAGCTTCTTTAGAAAATTTTTGTTCTTTATCGATTACTTGTAATTTTTGTTTTTTATCGATTACTCGTAATACAGGTACTAAACCCAAACACCTATTTTGACCTTTTAACACAACAGGCTGACGGGCAACTGGGCGAGCAGCAGGAAAAATAGTATTAAAAAACAAACATGACATGCTTATGACAAAAACTACTGATCTCAACACGTTTTTCACTTTCGATTACGACAATTATATTTTTAACGGGCATGGATCGTAGCATGTTTTAAGTAAAAAATCAAAGATAGTATAAAATAAATTATACCTAGAGCTGTTTTTCGAAGAATTAAAGAGCGCAATCACCTACCAGTGCAAACATGCAAAAAAACTTGCTTATAAACAAAGTATATGACGCTTGCTCCTTGCAAAATATTCAACCATACCGTAATGTCGTCCTTCATAAGCAGCACGCATACTTGTTTCATACAGGTTTAGTTTTTTGTCTAAACCCCACACGCTTCCATGAAGCATGTTTGCCAAAAACTCTACAAGCTGGGTATTCCCTTGGGTCGACGCTTTGGGTAAAAGCTCAAGAACATGATCTATGAGCTTATACTCTTGAAAGAGTGTGCCCAATTTTCTCACACACAACCCTGCAGGGTTACTTTTAGTAGGTTTAGAAAAAACAAATTCTTGCTCGTAGTTAAAATTTTGCAACAGTAAATCTTTAATAATCTCAAAACCCTCAACCAAGTTAACCTCACGCTCTTTTTCTGGTATCTCTGACATGTTACACCAATGAATAACAGCAAGCTGCAAAAGAGAATACCGAGAAGAACCGCAAATCCCCTTATAACCAGATTTTACAGGATATTTCGAAATATCCCATGTAACATATTGCATCGTCTCACGATATTTTTTTGCATCTAAATCGAGCACCGCTTGAATCAAGTCGTTGGTTAATCGTACTTTTTCAGCTTCTCTTTTGAGGTCCTGCTCTTCTGCTTTGATATGCTTTTCGGCAACTTTATCATCACGTTCTCTTCTTAGCATTACCTGTTCATCTAAATATATAACAGTCTTTGGCTTTTCAGCCACCGTTTCAACCCCTGAATCTGAAATATGTGAAATCTCAGACTCCATAGATTTGCAATCGAAAACATCGTCCGCTGGATCTTTTGCCGGGGCAGCTGGACGAGCTGCGGGTGAAAGATTAGAAAATAGACCGAACATACTTATGACAAGAACTACAAATCTGAACACGTTTTTACCTTCTATGATTATGTATTATGATCTTTTTTAGCGGGCTTAACGGGTCGAATAGTAGCATGTTTTGGTCATAACTTCAAATTTTAGGTTATTTTGTTACATATATTTTTTCTGGGGTATAAAACGTAAGTTTTGCCTGGCCTGCCCGGGATGACGTCAATAGTCTTTGCATGTTTAGGTGACAAATTGATAAAATCTTTAACCCAACAAGCCTATTCGAAAAACTCAAGCGCTCGAGCACTTGCCTGTGCAGCATGAGCCAAAATAGAAATATGTTTTACGTCAGGCAAAATTTCGGTCATAACTTTTTGATTTGTGCACAATTTTGCATAATCGATAATCGCTTGGGGCAAAAACTGTTCGTCAAGACTGCCAACAAAGACACCCAACGGTTTTGTAATACTTTTAAAAGCTTCTTCTGGGTCATTTATCGATATTGCTTTGCTCATGGCACAGGTATAGGACCAAACAACCAACGAGTCAGACTCTTTAAGCCATGACGGGTAATTAAAATAGATAACAGGATCATGTTCAAAGAGCCAGCCACCAGAAATTAAATTCGCAAGAATTTTATATATTTTTACTTTTTTTACAAATCGCTTTTCTGCATCTATACCTGAAAATTGACGATTTGATACGGCTCGAGAACCCAAATACGGCGCAAATAAAAGATACCCAGCTATCTGGTCACGGGCTTGGGCACCTGACCACTGGTTATAATTAAGAACAAGACCACCACCGGCAGAATGGCCCGCTAAAAAGATCTCGTGTGTTGGGTGCTGTGCCCGCACATAGTTTATAATATCGTCAATATCAGACCAAATCGTCTGTGCACTGGGCGCGTCGCCTCTAACACCCTCTGAATTACCATGGCCTCGAATATCGACAAGATAACAGCCGATAGTATAATTATCAGATAACGTATTGGCTATAAGTTGATACGACTTGCCGCTCCAGTTCCCGCCACCATGATAAAAAATTATAATTTTTTGTGTATTTTCTGGCACAAATTTATACACAGCAAGTTTTGTCCCATCCTGAGCATGAACATAATCAGGCTGTTTAACGGTCATGCCTGATGTTGCATGAGCTATCTCTTCTAAGCTAAATGGTAACGATTCTTTCATAAAAAACTCACATTCCTGAGAAGTTCCTAGGCATATACCGACGAGAAATATAACGAATAACGCAAGTATACCAGATTTTACCAACAAGTTATTACCCATAATAATGCTCATGTACCATCGTCTGGCATACGTTTCTCATAATTTTGAGCAATTCATATGTCTCAGTAAATTTTATAACATGTTGATCTGTTTTATTTTGAACCCAACAACAACCTGATATATAATCGTTAAATTCGCGCAAAAAGTCTGGGCTTGAAGAAACGGCATCGACTACTTTTTTACCTATAAAATCTTTAACTAAATCGTTAAAAGCATGCAGATAACTATCACAAGAAGTTATGCACATAATGGCTTTAAAAGACTCTAATATCTCAATAATATCTTTGGGGACTACAGGGTACTGTAAACGAGCTATGAACGCCGTCGTACGCCATAGATCTAAAATTGTTTGTAATTCCTCTGCAAGCAGCGTGCTTGTAAAAAAATCTTTTAGCTTAAAGTGTTTTTCAATTCTGACACCTAAATGCTCATCGTAGGCGTTTTGTTCTTCAGTTGCTGAATAAGACATGTCTCGATAAATTTCTTTCATTCGTTGAGCTTCAGTTTTAATGGTCTCTAACTGTTTAACACATCTTTCAAGCTCTTCCTGTAACAACAAAAGCATGAACCCTCGATCTTTGTGCACAGCTGAAAATACAGACCCATCTCGGCACAAGCGATTAATTGCATATGTTGCAAAACAGACATAGACCGTTTCGCTCAAGTACGGGGTAAATCTTTGAGCGTACAGCGTTTCTATAACTGGGTATTTGTGCTCAGTTTTTACGTCTATTTCAGCATGAGCCGCAGGAGCTTTTGCTTCATGAGATACTGGGACTAGCGCTGCCGGCTGATCAGTCATGCATGACACGTATCTTACAGAACCTAAAAATATACCCAATACTATAACCACCAAAAAACTTTTTTTATTCATCGAAATATCTCCTACCCAAAAAATCTTGTTTTTAGAACATACTTAATGATACAGTAATTAGATTATCAAAACTAAACGAAAGAATTAAAAGAATTATATGAAAAAACATATACGATTACTACTCTTGCTCTCAGTACTGGGTACAAAAAATAATCTCTATAGCATGCTCATTGATTTGTCAACACATCCAGCACATGACGAAAAAACAGAAACACACGATCAAAAAATAGGTGCTATCAATAGCGCACTTAATGAGCTTATGAGGACCTTAGCGCCTGCCCATAGCTATCGTGAACGAGGGCCGGTAACCCAAGAACTTATTGGGGGACATCTTGCAAGAATACAACACGTTATTACACATTATCCAGCACAAATTAATACACTTAATGAGATTGGACAAACAAGTCTTGGTCATTTTATAGAAATTTTACGCGTAAATTATAATGACATGACGCCAGAAGTTCGTCATAAATTTACAGAAACTATCGTATTATTTATCAGACATGGCGCAGATATTAAACTCTGCAAAAAACAAATTGCTGGCATCACACCAACATCTGCGCTTGATGAGGCACTACTACTTGATTCTTATAATAATAATACTCAGACAAAAGAATACAAGCCGCTCGCGCCATACATACAAGAGCTCGCCTGCAAACATAAAAAACTCAGCCCTGACGATGCTGGAAAAGCTATCAACGATTGTTGGCCAAAGCAACGCAAAAAAAAGTTGCTCGGGCGCAAATCGTCTCGGGTTCCTGAGGACAAATAATCAAATTCCCACAAGTTTAAAAAATGTATCAAGCGCTTGCTTATGTTCGTGATAGGGTCTGATCATATGCGCGTCAATATAAAAATTATTATAAAAATTATTTTTCAATTTGCTGGAATTATAGTGCCAGTGTGAACGGTCTATTCTTTTTTGTACGTCATGATGTAGTTTTATAGCTCTTGTTTGATCAAAACTGTTAACATGCTCAGCAAGAATTCGTTCGTCAGTATTCCAACCGTATCCTAAGTTATACCAGCCTGTAATAATTGCGGGAATATCAGCGATACTGTTAACCCCAAACAGTTCTTTAAACGTCGAGCCCTTTGCAGCGTTATAACACATAGGATATGTAGTACTCGTGTGCTTATCATACTGGCGATAGACAACAAAATTATTCTCGGGAATATTTTTTATAGAATTCAAAAAATACGTTTTTTGTAACGGGATAATATCGATGTCTGAGATAAGACAGGTCTCATGTTCAAAAAAAGCTGGGAGTAATAATCTGATAACCTGTGCCTGTAAAGAGGTTGGAATATTGGCAATTGGCTCAAATCTTATAACATCACCCAGCGTTTCGTCGACAATAATAGTATCATGAGCGATAAGCGCAAGCGTTGGTTTTATACCAAGTTTTTTCCAGGCTTTTGCAACAAATGGCCAAAAATCTAGATAGGTAGGGTTTGCATCTGACGATACAATAACTCTGTCGATTGTGAGACTGTATATATTCGATATATATAACAAAAAACACGCTCGTATTAAAAACTTTATATATCTATGTTTTTTCACAGGACCCCTATTTTTTTATACTATTATTTTTTTATAATATATTGAGAAAATTGCAACTGTCCTTGGCATTGCCAAAAAATGTGTCTATCGGGTGCATACGAATCACCAACGTTTAAGAAAAACTGTTTATCCTGAGTGCTCATAAGTACGTTTTTGTAAGCATCAGTGAGTATAAATTTATTCATGCTCGCAAGAATACTAAAAAGGGTCTGGTCATGTCGAGCCCAACCAAACCCTCCCGGCGCGGTCCCATCGTCTTGAAAGTTCTTTAATTTCTTTGACAATTCATACATGGGGAGCACATAGGGATCATAAGCTTTTCTGCTTAACCCCTGCACCCCTGCCGTAATATTGGGCGCATCAAGATATGTTTTAAACTTGTTCCGTACGTACTGTGTTGCATGATCGCTAATTTTTCCATAATTATTAAATAAACAGTACCCATGTTCCTGAATATAGCTAAAAAGATTATTAAGCGGCTTAAGAACGACGCAACCAGAATCAAGATACATAAGATACGGGAATTTTTCTAAAGCCTGTTTAATAACAACGGGCTTCCAGGCATACCATCCACGCACCATCTTTTTTTCAGGGTTAGGTCTTGATTGAAAAAATTTTAATATATCTGGATGGGTACGCTCAACATCAAAAATTTGTACTTTTTGTATCGATGATAAATACCTTCGTTGTTGTTTCGTAAACCCTAAGTCAAAAACCGCTATCGTATTTGTTTCGTTAAAATTTACGTTATGAATACTCCCAATTAAGTGCAAAAGCCACGGATAATGCTTTTCGTCTGCAGCAGTACAAAAGTACATGTCGTCTTGTATCTCTTTGTGTATATCTGGTTTTATGGGTAAGACACCTGCGATAACGCGCGTAAAAAATAGTACGCACAAAAAATATGTCATACGCGTCATAATACGCCCCCAAATTTTCAGACCGCCCCGTATATTTTGCTCAATCCCCTGAATAATGTTAGCAAATACAAGACTCATACTGTCAATAAACAGATTATCAAGAGAATATGCTTGTAACGCATCCCAATAAACCTTAAAATTTACTGTAATATGCGTCATAACTTGATATAAAAAAGATAATGTCTAGTTTTTTTCAGATTAATTCATTACCTTTATTTCTTAGAGATAAAGTCGCACGAGTACAATATTATTTCAGGAGTTTAATAAATCATGGCTTACAGCGTTAAATCTAAAAAAAGCGGCAAAATGTACAACTTACATACAAAAGAAGTAAAGCTTGCAGGCGGACGCCTTCAAAAAATTTACTATTTTGCAGGTGATGTTGGCGAAAATGCACTTAATGCATTGCCAGCTGGATACGAAGTTATGGAAAATGAACGTACAGGCCTTCCTATGTTGCGCAAGAAAAAGTAAATTTTTTAAGAACTTTATTGCTTGAAAACTTTATTGCCTAAAACTTTATTGAAGGATATAAGTCATGCTGAAAAGAGGCGATACTTTTAATATTGGAGAAGTCTGTACAGAATCAGGCGTTTATCGTATAAAAAACGATCCCTGTATATCTGAAGAGCAACGAGAAATTCCTCTGGTAAAAGGGCACCGATTTCCACCATGCCGTACATGCAAAAATAAAGTTACCTGGGAATTTGTACGACAATCTTAAATACTTATCAAAAAAACTCTAAAAAACTCACAGATTTTGACCTCAAATCAAGCCTGTGAGTTTTTTATTGTATACTTTTTGTCTCAAGTCGACCCTTCGAGACCCGGCCTACGCCCTTCGTGGCTACGGCGGGCAGGCTACTCGCCCATGTTTATGGGCTCGTTCCTCAGGGCGAGCGACTTGAAGAAGAACTTATTTTTCGGACAGGCTCTTAAAAAATAATAGCACTATAGAAAGTAAAAAAGCATGCGCCCAATTGGAGTATTTGATTCAGGTGTTGGAGGCCTGGGGATTTTTAAAGCAGTTACCGAAAAACTGCCATATCATGATTTTGTGTATATTGCCGATAACGCAAACTTACCATTTGGTGAAAAATCAATCGAACAATTACATGAAATTTCTGAAAAAATCGTTAGGTTTCTTATCGAAACGCATAATGTCCAGATGGTTATTATCGCTTGTAATACTGCAACCGTTACCTGCATCAATTATTTACGAGCACGATTTACAATACCCATTGTCGGGGCTGTACCGGTTGTTAAACCGTCATGCGAACAGTCAAAAACTAAACGTATTGCCATTATGGCAACACCGGCAACAATACAAAGCAACTATCTTAAAAAGTTGATACGAGAAAACGCTCACGATAAAACATCTGGTGAAAAGCTTGTTGATGTCTTGCCAATAGCATGCCCAGGTCTTGCATCTATGGTCGACACGGGCAATCTTGATAGTCCAGAGCTTATACAGGCTCTTAAAAACTTTTTAGCGCCTGCACTTGCCCATAATATCGACGTTATTGGGCTTGGGTGTACGCAATATCCATTTGTGCGCAAACAAATCGAAAAACTAATTCCATCACATATTCTTATTTTAGACTCAACCGACCCTGTGGCCAAACAAGCCGAGCGTGTTATTACAGCTCAAGATAATTATACGGTTAATCAAGAACACTCGCCCGTTTATACGTTTTATGCAACTAAAGACGCCCCAACGTTTTGTACTGTTGCACAAAAACTTATTGGCCCGATTGTCAAGACCTGTCACGAAGTGTCCATGGATTCGATACATTTTTTGCAAAGTAAAAAAGACTCACCAAAGACAGAATAAAAAATAAAAAAATTGTACTCATAGAATATTTCTTATTTTTTGCGAAACCATTTAAATGGGTTAACAGCATCGCGCATGCCTTGCTTGACCCCTTCAGCAACACCCTGCTTAATGCGAAGAACAGCACTTTCAACAGCAATATCATAAATGCAGTACAGAAGGTAACAAAGAACGCACACAAACATAACAATTAAAAAAAATCTTAATGCTTTCTTCTTGCCAGGCTTATTCATGAGTACCCCATATACTACATATTCCCAAAATATACCCAAAAAAACTCTTAACGTGCACATCGTCTCGTTTCTATCACGATATCACGATCGCGCTCTGTTTTTCAACAAAGCTCCATAATGTCGCATAAAATAAAACTCTTGATATCCTGTTTTTTTATACGCGATACTCGCTTATTATCCCCAGTATTAAAAAAATTAAAAATTAACGATATAGGTGATTCATGAAACATTATTTCTTACTCTTTTTATTCTGTATTACAGTAAGTATACAGACATCCATTATCTCTGGTATCTCTGGTATCTCTGGGACCGCACAAGATGATCTTCAAAATAATCTTGTTACTTCGTATATAAACTTTGATGAATCTCTTCGTACAGGGTTTTCAGACCAAGAATTTATTACAATGGTTGCAAATAAACAGCAAAAAAATGCTCTTGAATTTCTTAAAAAACTGTATGAACAGAATAGCTTTTTAACAAAGTTAGGTCAGCAAAAAATTACACCGGGCATACCCCGTATAATCCATCAAATCTGGCTTGGGAGCGAACTTCCTGAACGTTATAAAAAATTTCAAGAAAGTTGGAAAAAGTATCATCCAACGTGGGAATATAAATTATGGACCGATGCCGATGTTAAAGCGTTTAAACTGATTAATCAAAAAGCCTATGACAAGGGCAAAAATTATGCTGAAAAAGCAAACGTTTTTCGGTACGAAATTCTTGAACGGTTTGGCGGGGTGTATGTCGACACTGACTTTGAATGTTTTAGGCCGTTTGATATATTGCACGACTTTTATGAATTTTATACCGGCATGGCGACGATCAATCGCATAACGCTTATAAATAATGGGTTAATTGCTTCAATACCAGGGCATCCAATTTTAAAGACCTGTATTAAAAACATAAATAAAACAAATTATGGCTTCGGGCAAATGGGCAGAAATGGAACAATTTATTTTGGATACATGGTCGTTCAGGCTTGCGAAAATAACGTAACATTTGATCTGAGCAAAGTTTTGATTTTACCACCAACGTATATGTATCCATGGCCCGGTGTAGGTTCTCATAAACCATTTCAAGAATATATTCTGGACTCTAGCTTTGCGGTACATTATTGGGACGGTAGTTGGACCAAAACTTCTGAGTTTAACGTGACCCCTCCTGCACAGAGAAAGACTAAACTTAGCCCAAAGCTCGAAATTTAATGTATTGAATAAAGCGAAAATTTATCATCGCCATAATTTGCAACAGCTAAGTATTTTCCGTCAGACGAGATATTTAACCCGTGCGGGAAGCTCAACTGAGCTTCAGGGTTTTTTATTTCTGAGACTTTTTTGCCGATTATGCCACGAGTTTTATCAAATTCATGAATGATAATTCTATCTTGTGCATGCTCAGAGATAATCACAAAAGAATCGTCTAGAGAAAAATTAATATCTTCACCGCCGTCAAATTTTTGCTTACTTCGATACACTGACATTGGTTCTGGAGCTATCACGCCCGTCTCTTTATCAAATGTGTAAATAGCGATTAGGCCTCGGGCTTTATTAGGTGTACTCACGACATTTACGGCATAGACAACAGCAACATATCTATCATCATGAGAAAAATCTAATGATTTAGGCTTTGATGTCAAAAAACGATTTTCTAATGTCGATACGGGCGTAAGTTCTAGTTTTCTACTTATTTCTTGTGTATCACATGCTTCAGGCTTATACCCTTCGAGTTTATATATAGACACTAAGTTTGAACCCCTCACAGCCGTACACGCCAGATATCTGTCATCACGTGAAAATCGCACACCATGAACATTGCGATCTTTGGGCCGTACAATAGCCACGGGCTCGGGATCAATAAGATGCGTTTGGGGACTGACACGATAAATATTAACCTGTTTAGAGTGATTCATACTGACAGCCAACAGTTTACCATCACTCGTAAAAGATAAATTTTCTGCACTAAATAATGGAGCTTCTTCGGTGTGGTGAATAGTCTGTAATGGGATAAATTGATTCTCAGATTTATTAAATTTATAGGTACAAATAAATCCACCTTCAAAATTAACCGATGCAAGATAATTATCATCATGAAACCACGCCACGCCACCACATGTAGAAAAACGACTTCTATCGCCGACAAATGACGTTTGAAAAACTTTGTCCCCGTATAACGCTTTTGGCGTAAAAACTTCACACAGGGGTGTTTGGTTAATAGGAAGCCCAAGCAGTATTTGCACCGTAAAAACTATTATCACCGTGCTTATACTGTATTTGTAAAACAACATGTATCACTCCTGAGCAATAACAAAAAACTATTTACCGAACCATTTAAGCGGGTTCATTGAACCACCAACGCCCTTAGTTACACCTTCAGTAACCCCTTGTTTTATTCGCCCGGTCGCGTCTTCAATAACAATAAAATAGAGCTTATATATACCGAACGCAGCAAGCCCCAATGCTCCCAATAACAACATTACTTTGATAGCTTTTTTTAGATTATCGTCCATAGATCCCTCGTATAAAAACCAATAAAAAATAGCCTGTCTCTCATTCATACCACCATTCATACCATTATCGATCTATTATTTTCAATAATATTAACGTTCTAGTAATAATTATGGGCAATACTGGACAGGATTATATAAGTTGCTATCGTAATGGCCTGATAATTATTTTTACCAGTTTATTTGGAATCTATTACCCATGGCATACATACGGATAGCTTTTCTTGCTTTCATGATCTTTAGTACACTCTCTGGCATGACACAGCGTCAATCACGTTGCAATGGCTGTTTAGACAAACTAATAGCCAGATTTTCTGCTACAACAATAAGCGGTGCAACGCCAACAACTCTAGCTCCAGCAAGTTTACATCGCAAGCAACCGCAAGTAGCCGCTGCCGCTCCAGCAAAAAAATCACCTAAAAAAGTAGTTGTAAACCCGAAAGAAGACCCTTATCTAAAAGACTTTTCTCCTGGGCAAAAAATAATTTACTCTATGATTGTAACTATTTTGAATGACAATAATCCACTCATGGATCCTGAACTCGCATTTGAACTAACCCATAAGCATGCACAAGAGATAGGTGTTACATTTAACGATATTATTCGAAAACCAAAAATTTTACACCTAATCAGAACACGCAAACTCGAAGATACACTTAAAAAGTATCTGGAATTTTATAGTCCCCTTGGGATATTAAACAAAAAAGAGAAAAAGCTTTTTGTTGTTATGAAAGATATGTTGCGATCTTATGACTGGAACCAGTTTCTTTCGGCTGATCTTAAAAATCCAACATGGAATATACACGAAGACGACTGGGATATTGATAGAAAATTACAAAAATTTTCAGAACAAGCTCAAAACTCTGGTCTCGATTTTAAAAAAGTTCTAACATGCTTTAGTTATGGGCAGTCGTTGATTGATATGGTCATACTTTATTGCGATAGTAAAACCCATGATGACGAAAGTAAAATTCTGAGAAAACATGGGTTACAGTACGTTGTTCAAATATTATATGAACTTGGTGTCCCCATTGTTTCTGTCACGCAAAAAAACCCAACGCTTGAGTCGCTCTGGAAGTCAAAGAGTTTAGAATATACCCCTGAAATTGCAGATCTTGTAAGTTTTTTCGTAGAAAACGACCCCGAAGTAAAAAACATAATCATAAAAAAACAACGCGATACGTCTGGAAAGGTTTCTTATGTTTTTAACGATAGTACAAAAGCGTTTAGAAAATTTGCACATGATATGCTGAGGCGTTATCCAGAACATAGTAATCTCTGTGAAATTTTAAAAGAAGTTGTTAAGCATATTGGTTTAGAAAACAGTGAGACTTCGGTCTAAGAACTATTAAAAATTAGGATTTATTATATATGATACAGATAAGAATAATGTTTCTCGCACTCATAATGTTTAATACGCTCTCAGGCATGACAGAAAGTCCAGCAGCGCCTACAGACACCCCCCCAGACGCTTTGGGCGAAATAACAGATATGCTTACATCTTTGAATCTTAGTAACGAAGCAAGCAACAAGCTTCTTGATAGTTTAGATTTTAGCGATAAACCTAATCCTGTTCCATTAGAGGCACCCAAGGGTGAAAAAGCTGGGCCATCAAGCAAAGAAAAGCTTCAAGCAACTCAACGCAACATAGCAAAAATACAAGCAGAAATTGAAGTAAAAAAGATGGCGATACAAGAGCTTGATGATACAAAAGATTTTTGCCCAAATGAGAAAGCATTGTATGCTTCGGCTGTAAGTTATTTAAAACAGGAAGATATAAGTCACGCAGATCTGTTACTATGCTTCAAATACTTGCATCAAGAGGCTCTAAAAAGAGGCAACCTGCTGTTAAAGATTATTAAGACAAAAGGAGTCACCGCGTTGCTTAAGGCTAAAAAAGATGGTGGGAAGCTTTTAGGATCTATTATAGCTATTACAAAAACTACGCCGGCTTCAGCACCAGGCGACGCTGATCATACTGATGAAGAAGGCTCTGCTGAAGAAATCGCTGACACGAAAGATTTTTCTCAAGATCAAAAAAAATTATACAAATTAGCTGTAGATCATTTAAAACAAAACAAAGACGCTTCACCCAGCATTTTAGAAGCCGGATTTGTTGGTCTTCGCGCTGAAGCAGATAAACACGGGATTACTCTTCGTACAATTATCATTACACGCAAAATCTGGAGGCTTCTTCAGGAACGAAAAGACGGCGGCAAATTATTCACGTTTGTTATGGGTATATCAGGAATGGTCCCTAATCCTGTGCCAACAGGCATACCGGATGCTGTAAGATTAGACAACAAACAGGTACAGACTCATGCTACCCCTGCAAAAAAAGAACGCACAGCACGTGTCGCAACACCTGCAAAAGATATAACGAGTCCCCATGATCCCAAAATGGCCGCAGATATAAAAGACTTTTCTGAAGATGAAATGCTTGCTTACAAATCAATTAATATACTTTTAAGAGCAAAAAATTCTTTCCAGGCTTTAAAAATCGTTATTAAAGATGCCCAACGTCGCGGGATTATGGTTGGGAAGATTCTTAATATTCAAGAGATTTTAGACCTGCTCAGAGCTCGTAAGTTCGAAGATCAACTTAAGGAATACTTGGAGTTTTATAGCCCTCATGGAGTATTAACTCCAAAAGAAAAAAATATTTTTCTCGCGCTAGCAAAAATGCTCAAATCATATGACTGGGGAATGTTTTCTTCGGATGATCCAGAATGGGACATTGATAGAATATTAGAGGAATATTCAAAACGTTCTGATCTCGATTTTAAAAAAGTGGTCACATGTTTTCATTATGGCCAGTCGCTAATCGACATAGTTATCTGTTCGGAAGATAAGGGAACGCATGATGATGATAGCAAAATATTTAGAAAACATGGATTACTCTATGTTATTCAAAAGTTACACAGCCTTGGAGTCCCGCTTGTCTCTATCAGACAAGAAAATTCGACCCTTGAGTCACTCTGGAAGTCAGAAAGTTTAGAATATTCTAAAACCGATATTCTTGATGTTAATACGGTTGCGCCAGCTGGAACCCATGATGTTGATATTGCGAAAGAAATGCTTGAGAAAGCGTCAAGGGGAGCTGGTATTCTTGGTATTATTATATTTTTGCTAGAAAATGACCCTGAAGTTCATGATCTTGAAATAAAAATGGCACCCGAAAAAGAATCCGGAGCTCAAGTCTTTCTCAATACCCTCGGCATAGAAGATTTTAAACTATTTTGCAGAATGATGGGCGAGCGTTACCCAAAAAATCATTTACTGTGTCAAATTTTAGATAGTGCAATTCTTGTTGTTGGGTATTACTATGGTGAAATTGTAAAAAGCACAAAATAAGGGTCACGATGTTTAAATATATACTATTTTTGTATCTCTTTGGTTTTTATAGCACAAACGTTCAGGCCATGATACCTGAAGAAAATCCTGAAAAAAAAGCTGCGACATCTCCCGCAGCCCAAACGTCTGACGATTCAGTGGTCACAGAAATTGCTACAGAATTCAAAGATTTTGTATTGGTAAGCGCTGGTCCTAGAAACGCATCAGAATTAACAGAAGAAGAAAAAGTTGTACAAGATGCAATTGTACGAGCAATAGATGCTCACGATGATAGTCTTGAAAAAGTTCTGAAAGAACAGGATATTCGTTGTCGTCGTAATAATATCGATTTAGCAAGAGTTTGTAGAGCAAATGTTGTCGATGGACGATTTTCGCGATCGTTAATTGACTACGCTATTTTTGCTGGCTGCCGGCTTTTCGAGCTTCAAATGCTCACATTCTACGGTTCCCCAATTATTTATATCGATGCTGAAACCGATTCAAAAACGCTCCCAAGACCAACACTCGAAACCGCATGGCTTGTTGAAAAAAATCCATATCAAAGACCTATAATCGGATGGCTTATCGATTCCAACCCACAACAACCAACGTTGAACACTGCTATGCAAAACGCTGCCAGAAATTTCAGACACCAACCGACGATAGCTATCAACCTTACGCTTGATCATCTGAGTCCAGCATGCATATTTTTTAAGACTTTTATTGATTATCTTAATAAAAAATATCCTCCTACCAAAGACTATGACTTGTACAATAAAGTAGAACTGTTTGTAGTTTTAAGAGCTCTGAATAACGATCCATTGCTTTCAACGTAGCAAAATTCAACAATCTTATAAATTTTCAAGGGTATAGAAAATAAGTTTTCTATACCCTTTTTTGTTTTTTATAGTTACTTATGAGATAGTTTGATCTTGGTATAAGAGATTGTATAATACTCACAGACTCACAAAGCAACTCTAATATTTTTTTATACTGGGAGATTCATGATGTTTAAGTTACTACTATTTTTATGTATCTTTGGTCTTTGTAATTCAAACGTTCGGGCCATGAAGCCTGTTAAACCTGAAGAAAAAGCCGCAACAGCTCCCGCTGCGCCCCCTGCTGCTGCCGCAGTACCGACAGATGATACTGGAGTTGCTGGCGTTACAGCTGATTTACGTCAGTTTCGCGTCGCTGAAGGCAATGTCTCTCGTACACAAGAACAACAAGCCGCTGAGCGGGAATTTCGTGTAAAAATTATTCAAGCATTTACAACACATCATAATAATTTTGAAGCGTTTAAAGCAGTTATAGAACGCTTCAAACGCGAGTGTGATGAGCTCAATATACATTTTAACAATGTATGTTCAGATACTTTACCTGGAAAACTTACACTCATTGAGCATGCTATTAAAGCAAACTGTCCAGTTGATGTTCTAAAAGAACTTGCTCAGTACGGTGCGCCCATAAATTTTATAGATTCAAAAAAACCTGCTATCGAAGTTGCATGGAAAGCGACTGAAAGCCCTCATCAACAAGAAATTATCGCTTGGCTTCTTGAATCTGATCCATACGAACCAAAGGCAACGTGGGACCCTGACTCTAACGAATTAGTTTTTGAACATGATTGTTTGGCAATGCGTACAATCAGTGGTCTTAATGCTAAATTTCCATCACCCGAATTATATACACGAGTCTTGAGGGATTACGCAAGATTTGTGGCACGTAATACTCCAGGATTTGTCTGTCCATGTGGAAATAACAATCCAGGATGCGTCCCGGGGGAAATCACGACGATAATTGTATCTGACAAAGAAATTATCACGATCACAATGTCTCCCATAAAAATTAGTTAAGCGTAACGCATTTAAGGACATTCATGTTTAAATTACTATTATTTTTGTGTATGTTCAGTTTTTATAACACAAACGTTCAGGCTATGCTACCCAAAGTTGGTAATGTTCGCACTCTGACAAGAGCAGAACAAGATGCTCGCCGATCTACAAAAGTACAAGCTGCCCGAAATGCTATTATTAGGCAACTGCAAAATCCTACGTGCGATTTTGCAGACTTTATGAAAAATCTTACTATGTATTGTAAAACCCAACAAATCAGGATAAAAGATGTCTGCGCACTGCATATCCCTGGAGAACCTTCTCTTATTGATATTGCGATTAATAGTGGTCATCCCGTTTCTGTAATTCAAATACTTGCTGACCACAACTCACCTGTACATTATGTTGAATCAAAAACTCCAACGCTTGACGTTATCTGGAATGCTGTAAATAATCAAAATCGATTGGCTATTATCACATGGCTCATTGAATCTGATCCGTACAAACCAACAGGGATTGTCTTAAAACCTGGACGTCTTGGAATAAAGTTAGACAGCCCGATGATGCGTCTTATTGGGACTCTTCATCGAAAGTACCCATTCTTTGAGCAATTAATTCAAGTTATGGACGCTGTCAAGATAATTGCAGTACGCAATACCCCAGGATTTACCCGTGAGTTAGGAGAAAAGGCAGAATGGGTAACCGAATTTCTTGTTGGAGAAAACTAATAAAAATTTAAATAATGACGCACCCTTCCATCCTGCGCTTGTCCAAACTACTGCTTGGCAAGCGGATGACGCAGTCGAGACGCCCTAAAAACGATAACGAAAAACTGGTCAGAATGAAAAAACAATCAAAAATAAAAATATTTACCATCGGCCATTCGATCCATGATCTAAAAACATTTAAGACTATTTTAAAAACATACAATATTAATCAAGTTATCGATATCAGATCGATTCCAAAATCACGTCACAACCCGCAGTTTAACTTTGAGACGCTGCCAACAAAGTTAAGAAATGCAAAAATTGGTTATCGACATATCAAGAATCTAGGTGGGCTGCGCCATGCAAAAAAAGATTCTATAAATATTGGCTGGCACAATACGTCGTTTAGAGGCTTTGCAGACTATATGCAAACAGAAGAATTTGAAGCTGGAATAGAGCTCTTAATAAAGATCGCCAAGAAAAAACATATCGTAATTATGTGTGCAGAATCTGTTCCATGGCGTTGTCATCGGTCACTTATTGGAGATGCTTTACTGGTCAGAAATATATCTGTAATAGATATTTATAGCGCAACAGAATCTAAACAACATACGTTAACACCCTGGGTAAAAGTACGCGGGATGCATATCACTTATCCTGAAAATAAATCTTAAAAGTTGATCTTAATAAATAAATTTTTATATTCTCAAAAAATAAAGTTTTTTCCCAATTATCAAAGGAGAGGTAGTATCGTATGGAATCACGTAAAATAATTGTTGGAATTGTACTGTTGGGTGCGTCATTGGTTCTTGCTGACTTACTTATTAAAGACTGCACACAAAAAGAACGCATTGTCGTTGGAGCTCTTGTCGGTGCTGCAAATGGTGCGTTTATTGGCGGCGCAGTAGCTGCTCCTGGTGGTGCCATTGCAGGTGCTGCAGTTGGTGCTGCTCTTGGCGGGCTTGCTGGAAAAAATTATGAAGACTTTCATAAAGATAAACATCACAAAGATGAGCGTAATTAAGCTTAATCTCTATTATTATACGTCATATATTATACGTCATAAAAAAATAGCAGCGTTAATAACGCTGCTATTTTTTTGAGTTATTAAAATTAAAAATCAGATGTAATTGGACGATGAATCTCTAGATCAGGACCTTCGTATTGTCTAATAATTTGATTATTTTTTCTTTGTTCTACAATATAATTCTTGGTATCAACGGGCAGCCCACGAAACCCATCTCGAAAAAGCGTAAGAGCATCTGATGGCGTTTTTTTAAACGGCTCATAAAGATCTTTTCTCACCAGAAATAAATTAATCGTCAAACACACAGGCTCATATCCCAAACTTCTCGCTATGTCTATCATAACAGGTATTGGCTGTTGAAGGTTACCTCCTGCAACATGGGCCGGCACTTCTTGAGTAAAAAGCGGATGCCAAAATAAGTTCGATTCTATCATGATAACTTTGGGACGACATTTTAAACTTTTTAAGATAAGAAAATCAAGCCCATCAACATCAATTGAAAGAAAGTCGATTTCTTGTTTTGGAAAATAACGATCACGAATTCGGTCGAATGTCATCGTATTCTGATCGTTATCATCGTGACCTACAATGTTATTTAAACATAAGATATTCTTATTATCTTTATAATTGGCTTTTAGTTGATCAAACGTACTCTGACTCGGCTCGATCATAACGCCTGACCACCCTTTTTCAACAAGATAGCGAGTATTTGAAAGCCACACTCCATCAGCAGCTCCAAACTCAACAAAAAATCCTGTTTTTATATCCAATCGACGACATATTTCTTCAATAATTCCGTCTTCTCCAAATTGAGAATGCACGATAAAAGCATATCGATTTAAACTATTCGGAGATAATTTTTCGATAATATCTGGAGAAAAAAAATTATTTCGATCGTCAGTTCTTGTATAAGAAAAAGTATTACTCACAAGAACCAAGAACAGCATATAACTATATTGTCTCATGTTCATAAAACACTCCTGTTTACCAAATTTTTATAACGTTAGGCTTTAGTATTATCCCAAACAATAAGAACGTTATCGATATCGGTAGCAACCGGTTCTTGATAGATTGCTGGGTTCATGCCATTGGCTTGTAATAACGTTATAAATTCAGCCGGTGATATATAGTTAAGCCCATAGACGCGTCCTGCTATTTGGTTATAGATAAAATAACCCCGTGTTGATTTTTTAATAATTCTTTCAAAATAATCTAACTGCGTTGCTCTGCTGCATTCTGAGAACGCATAGTTGCTGATAACAAGATCTATTTTTTCTTCTGGTAAATTATTTTCAAGTGGCATACAGGTAACACTTTGTACACCTAACACGCTCATCATTTTTTCTATTAATCTCTCAGGCTCAGGAAGATCATAAATATAATATTTCGAAAACGACTGGAGCTGCGATAGAATAAAGCACTGGCCACCAAAGCCAGCTCCAATTTCAACTATTCTTGCGTCACCAGGAAGAACAAATAATTTTTTTATCTGGTCAGCGATTACGATATAACGCAATGTTGTTCCCGAAAAAGTACCTATTCCTGGATATATACCCGTTTCAGGACTGCCAATTTTTTCTAATGTTTGAAACGAACTCATTTTACTTAATGTCTCTTGAGATGCGTTTTGAAGAAGATAACGAGCAAAGTCTCCTCCAGCGCCAACTTCAAGTATATGGGTATAGTCAGATAACGAACGAAATCGTTCAAAATACCAAGGATCGGTAACAGCTTTCATACACATCGCGTGATAGGTAGTATCCCAGCCGGTGATACTTTCTCCAGATACTATTTGAACAGACAATATTGTTATAACAGTTACGATACTTATTAAGCGTTTCATGCGTTTCACCTTTTATTTAGATACGCCCGAACTATAGATCTGGTCAAAAAAAGCCGGGTCTATAAGTAACGGGGTAAATGTACGATAGCCTTCGTCTTTACACAACTTACTAACTTTAAATTCAATAATATTTTTTAATCCCACAATGGGAGGGCTCTTTTCTTCTTCATAATTAATAATAACCAAGACAAATTTTACGTGAGAAAACTTTTGCTCAAGTACATCGTATAGCTCTTGCGCTTCAGATGCAGCAACTGTCCGACAGGATGACGTATAAAAGGGCATATTGTTAAGAACATTAAGATTATTATCGAATGCCGAGCGAACAAAAAATATTTTGCTTGAATGTTCATGAAGATTAAAAAACCGTTCTATGCGCCGTTCATATTTTTCTTTAATACTTGGAAGGTGCTTATACAAATCGTTATCAGGCCAATCATGCCGAAAATCAATATTGTAATGTGTGTTAACAACGTATCCTTCTGGATATTGATATAAAAATTTTTCGTCAAACATAGCTATAAATTTACGAGCAATAAGAGAGGTCAGCCCCTTATGATCCAACGAAAGAAGCCAATCAACTGGCGTAGAAAAATATCGAGACCCCAGCTTCCTAAAGTTGTTAGCCACTTCACAATGAGAACCAAGACTAACAATAATTGTATCTTTAGTTGTGTTTTTTAAAACAGGTGCTGCTTCGAATATTTTTTCGGTTCCTGTAACCACAGGCACAAAGAATCCAATCGCAACAGTTATGATACATAACCAATTTTTCATGTACTCAAATCCAATATTAGATACAAATAGATCGCTTGACATAAATATCACAACACCAATATCTTGATATGAGTCTAAACCTTAAATCAACTTTTTTGTAAATTGTTTCGGAGACTTCGATGTCAAAACTGTTACTTGCGTATATCGTTTTTCTTGGAATAATTACCAACACTCTATCTGCTTATGAGCTATCGATTGCTACGATTTTTAAAAACGAAGCTCTTTATTTACAAGAATGGATCGAATATCATCGCATGGTCGGCGTAGAAAAATTCTTGCTTTATAACGATAATAGTACGGACAATTGGGAAGAAGTACTGCAACCATATATCACAGAAAAAATTGTCGATGTTATTAACTGGCCAGTCCCAACGTTTAAACACTTTATAGAATGTCAACGCAATGCTTTTAGAGATGCATTGAAAAAAAGTATTGGTGTCACAAAATGGCTTGCTTTAATCGATATAGACGAGTTTCTATTACCTGCAGAAGAAAAAACGGTCCCCGAGTGTTTGGCAAAAAATTTTGCACATGCTTCGGGAGTCTATGTTAATTGGCATCACTTTGGAACAGGTGGTATTAACTTGCAACCAGGAGAGTCACTTCTTATGCGCCTTACCTCATGCAGTAATAAATACCATTCAAACAACAGTATCGGCAAAAGTATTGTCAGACCAGAATGTACACGACCAGATGAGCTGTGGAATATCCATCACTTTCCTCTAAATTCTCATGCATACTATTATAACGGTGACGCACAATATCTAATTCCTACAGGCCTAGAGCTAGGATTAGACGGGAAAGTACATAATAAATTTATCCGACTCAATCACTATACTATGCGCGACGAAAAATTCTTTCATAATACGCGACTTGTACGGGCCAGAGGCATAGGGATTGAAGAAAAATTAGTCTGGGAACACTATCATGCTTTTAATCAAGAACATGATAAAACAATAATTAATTTTATTCGAGATAAACATCCGGAAAAATATGAAACATACTGGAAATCACGTATTATATCGTCAGAAGATACAAATATACATAAGCAAAAACCATTTGTAACGGCCCGTATATATGGGCAACTGGGAAACAACTTGTTTCAAGTCGCAACTACAAGTGCCCTTGCCTGGGACAATAACGCTGAGCCATGTTTCCCAGACTTTTCTTCGGAATCTGCACTGTATCAACATGTATTTTTCAGATTCAAAAACAAACTCCCGAATAATCAAATTACTTTCGAATGGCACGAACCAATACCAACATATCATGCTATCACTTACCGTCCTAATATGCTCATGATCGGTTACTTTCAAAATGAGAACTATTTTGCTCACTATCGCGATCGTTTATTAGAACTCTTTGCTCCTCATCCAGACGATCTAGCATATATTCGTAAAAAATATGCCCAGATACTTGATCATCCTAATACCGTCGGCGTGCAACTTCGTTATTATAAGTGGGAATTCCCAACAGAAAATACATATCCTCAATACGGCAAAGATTACTTAGATAAAGCTATGAGTAAATTTGATCAGTCGTCTTTGTTTATCATAAGCTCTAATAATCTAGATTTTGCTCGTAAAAGCATTCCCGAATGGGCAAAAAACGTAATTTTTCTTGAGCATGAACCCAACTATATCGATTTTTATGTATTAAGTTTATGTAAGCACAATATTATTACCAATTCTAGTTTTGGTTGGTGGGCTGCTTGGTTAAATCAAAATCCTAATAAAATTATTGTTCGACCTGCTTACTGGAGTGCCTATATTCAGGGACCAGATGCCTGCCCAAAAGAATGGCTCGCTATAGACGCTGATCACGAATAAAGATTGCATTTCCCTGAAGTCCTTCATTGTACCAATGCGAAAGCATTTGAAACCCAGAGCTCTCAAGAAAAGCTCTTAATTCTATGTAGTGCGTCGTTCCGATTCTAAAGTTATAAAAATTGGTTTCGGTAAAAATGACTTTTAGTGTAGCCAGTATTGTTGGAGACGATTTGAGAACCTGGAGTTCAAGCCCCTCAAGATCTAACCACATAAAATCAATATGATTTATATTATTTTTTTTACACCAGTCGTCTAATATCACACACGGAACTTCTATAACAGGACCTTGATAATGAATTTTCATATCTTTCGTAGGCTCTAGTAACGAACTTGCGCCTTCAAAGATTGGATTGTCACCCGTTGTCCCGTAGCAAATATTAAGACGCGCAGTCCCGTTATAATTATTTACCGCAAGATTATATCCTGTAATATTTTTATATATCTGCGTTGTCTCTAAATATTTTTTAAACGCATGGGGGTTGGGCTCAAATGACATAATTTTCGCATGCGGCCATTTTTGAGCAAATTTTATGGTATCAGTACCATAATGCCCTCCCGCTTCAAAGATTGTCGGATTTGCTGGTAAAAATCGCTCAATCAAATCTAACGGACATACTTCGTATTCTTTGAACATTCCATCAAATTTGCGCGGATAAGGATCACTCGATATATGTATCGACTCAGGTGATACATATATTGGCAATTGCTGAAAATCGTTATCTATATATTCAGAACCTAAATACGCGGGCGATCTATTATCTGAAATAGCTTGGGGCTGCGTCGAAACAATATCGTCAATAACTGTATATAAACGTATGTCATCAGACATAAAAAAATCCATATCGTACGGAAGAAATACGCGATATTTAAAAAAATAATCAAGAAGCTTTTTTATGCCAGATCTTCTTATAATCATCGAATAAGCCCCATAGCGCGCGCCAACTTTCATAAAATCTGTCCCAACCTGTTGGCGCATTGCAAATCGTTCGGGGTTTTGGGGCGTAAAGTTCGGTCTTGGAGCATAACTCAAGCAAATAACATAATTTCCCTGTTTGTCTTTTGTATCTTTATCGGTAAACAAGATATCCCATTGATCATTACCAACAAGAGCGTCTAATTTGTCGATATATGACGAAATAAGATTTGGATCTTTAATTACCTGAATATCATCTTCCATGACCCATATTGTCTTGTAACCAGAATCATAGGCGTCTTTCAAGACAGATAGGTGACTGAGTACAATACCTATTGGACCTCGAGCCATCTTGTAACAAACATAGTTTCGATCATGAACGTGCATAATCTCGTGATGCCAATCAATATTGGATAAAGCACTAGATAAAACAGTTGGGAGATAATAGGTCCCCCATTGATCTTTGGGCATCTCCTGTTCGTATCTCACCCCAATATTATTAAGAGTCTCTAACGGGAGCTCCCAACCATTTATAGCCGAAAATCGATACGGAAAAATATTATAGTGAGAAAGTTGGTCCACACAACTTTTGAGTTTTTCAGGCCGTTGGTCGAGATTAATTATATAAGCACAGTCGATGTTTTTTAGCCCATAATTACCCGTTTTTTCTATTTTTTTTAAATACGTTTCGATACTAACAGCAAAAACTGTATTCGATACAAAACAAGAAAAAAATAAATAGATCAAACGGATAATCATTATTTTTCCCATTTTTATTTTTTTTATGTAATTATGTTATTTATTTTTTTTGATACCCAGGGGCTCCATTGTCTGAGATCGCTTGAGGCAGGGTTGAAACAACATCGTCTAAAAGTGCATATAATTTGATACTATCGGGCAGATAAAATTCCATATCATACGGAAGAAAAATGCGATACTGGTCAATAAAATTAAGAATTTTCTTCATTGCCGGTCTTCGAACAATCATAGAATAGGCACCATAGCGCGCACCAACTTTCATAAATTCTGTACCAACTTGTTGGCGCATTGCAAACCGTTCTGGATTTTTAGGTGTAAAGTTAGGTCGTTGAGCATAGCCCATACACGGAACATACTCACCCCTTTGATTTTTGGTATCTCTATCGGTAAATAAAATATCCCATTGATCACTACCAACAAGAGCGTCTAATTTTTCGATATATGTCGAGATAAGATTGGGATCTCGTATCACCTGAATATCATCTTCCATAACCCAAATTGTCTTGTAGCCAGCATCATACGCATCTTTTAAAACAGACAGATGGCTCAGCACAATACCAATAGGCCCCCGAGCCATACAGTGACAAAAATAATTTCGACCTTCAACCTGCATAATCTCATGATGCGGCATCCAGTCTTGATCTGATAAGTAACTGGTTCCCCAAAGTTCTTTGCGCATATCTGAATCGTATTTTACACCAAGAGTATTCACCGTCTCAAGCGACAATTCCCATCCATTGACCGCCGAAAATCGAAACGGGGAAATATTATATGGAGAGAGTTGATCTGTACAGCTTTTAAGTTTTTCAGGTCGTTGATCTAAATTTATGATATACGCACAATCGATGTTCTTGAGCCCATGATCACTTGTTTTTTCGCCCGCTTTTTTTAAGTACTTTTCTATGCCAAGATTTTTGTATTTTGGCTCTGCATTATCTGAAAATGCACCAGGCATATTTGAAACAACATCGTCAGTAAGAGAAAACAGACGTATGTCATTGGGCATAAAAAAATCCATATCATACGGCAGGAAAATGCGATACTTGAGAAAATAATCGAGAAGCTTTTTTATGCCCGATCTTCGAATAATCATAGAATGCGCTCCATAGCGCGCACCAACTTTCATAAAGTCTGTCCCAACCTGTTGGCGTATCGCAAATCGTTCAGGATTTTGGGGGGTAAAATTCGGTCTTGGAGCATAGCTGAAACAGGGGACGTAATTACCCTTCATATCTTTTATATCTTTATCGGTAAATAAGATATCCCAACCATCACTACCAACAAGAGCGTCTAATGTGTCGATATATGACGAAATAAGATTTGGATCTCTTATAACTTGAATGTCATCTTCCATAACCCATATTGCTTTATAGCCAGAATCATAAGCATCTTTAAGAACAGACAGGTGGCTGAGCGTTATACCGATCGTACCCCGAGCCGTATGATGGCAAAAGTAGCTACGCCCCTTAATATGCATAATTTCATGATGAGGCTCACCCTTTTTTTCTAATAAATAGCTGGTTCCTAAAAGTTTTTTTGTCATGCCAGACTTATACTGTACACCAACATCGTTAATCGTTTCTAATGATAGTTCCCAACCATTCACTGCCGAGAATCTATGCGGGAATATTCCATACGGGGTCAACTGATCAGTACAGTTTTTAAGTTTTTCAGGCCGTTGGTCAAGATTAATTATATAGGCACAGTCGACGTTTCTAATCCCATGATTGCCTGTTTTTTCACCTGCTTTTTTCAAATAATTTTCGATAGTAACAGCAAAAACAGAACCGAATGTACCACACGATAAAGAAATAGAACCCAATAAAAACAACGACCTAATAATTCCAACCATCATTACAGTCCCCTTTTTTCATACCCCACGCTATAAAAATATTAAAATTTAATTGTGTGGGTCATATATTAACGTATCGACATTGAAAAACTTTTTAATAACAAAATCTTCCGGTAAAACAGCTTCTTTTATTGCGTCAAAATATTTTTTAGCATAGTCAGGACGTGCAAAAAATATTTTATTCATGCCGATAAAAAATGGTTTTAGACCGTTAACATTTTTATGCATAAAAGCATTAACGCCTTCTGAAACTCCTGGCCAGCACCAATGAAAATAATCATCAGTAACAATAACGCCACCATCAGCTAATGCCGCGTAAGCGTTTTTCATATCCAGCTCTGTTGTATGCGCTTCATGGCAACCATCAATACTAAATATTCTAAACTTTTTATTATTACCCATTGCTTTGAGATAATCATTCGACGTCAATAACGAAGAATCGCCTTTTATTATTTTAAGTTTTTCAGGATTTGAGCAATAGGTTTTAATATTTTTCATAAAATTGTCTGTTTTGCACAGCCCGCCAGAATTATCACGATTAAATTCGTATGATTCAAAACAGTCTATAGCGGCAACAGATTCACCACGTTTTGCAAGATGCATTAATGGTATAAACGACTTACCCTGCCATACCCCTATTTCACCCAAATTTCCAACAATTTTGTTTCTTGCCTGAAAATCATCAATAATAAGTAATAGTACAATTAATCGTCGATCAAACCATCCATCTACTTTGTCCAGGTCTGAATAATATTTTTTTGAGTCAGAAGAGAGCTCGATAGCACATGCATCTTCAAGCTCTTTACAAAGAATATCTTGGGGACTATTGAGTTTGACAACCTGCGGCGTCACGATAGTACGTACTTTTGGTGCCGTTAATGTTCGTGAAAAACAGAGATGATTACAAAAAAATAGGTTAAAAAAAGTAAGCACGAAAAAATATTTTTTTAAATAATATTGTAGTGACATAATCTCTCCTAATAAGTACGTAATAAAAATAATTTATGATAAGCGCGTCATCGATTGCAACAATGCATCTTTATCTATTGAAACAATACGTATGGACGTATCATTTTCTCCACATGATACGTGTAAAAAAGTTTTCCCATCTTTTTTTTCTATTGCAAATCCTGCGGGATAAATACTATAGACATGTTTAATTTTATAGGGCGCAGAATACATATCTTTAAATACAATCGGCTTGCTTGTCATTGCAAGAATTTTAAATGGTGGTCGATCCTGAAAGATATAGGCTCCCATAACATAATAGTGACTATGATCTCGAGAGCAATATTTTAACGAATGAAAAAATGTAAGATAAACACCGTCAACAAGCCGCGCAGGCGAGCCGCCTCTAATTTCTCCCCACAGATCTTTATTCCAAATGCGATCAATATTTTGAGCAATAGGAGGCGCATGGTGTATAGACACAGATGCTGGTACAGGTGCTGATCTATTTTCGTGATCGACTTGAATAATTTTATACGGTGACGTTGAATAGATATAATACAGAGAACCTCCATGTTCAGGATATTCAAACGGCGGCCAATTTTTTTCAATTGGTGTTGTTGAAATACCACCTGATGGGATCTCTTTAAAATCTGACAAGGTGCTCAGATTTACATCCAGCTTTGCAATGCCCATTTGCCGCCTCCATGGATGAAAATGACCATGCAATTCGCTATTACAGGTTAAATATATTTGGCCATGTACATAATGCATCCGGGCATCCTCTGCAGTGACCGTATTTGATGTAACCGTTTTTATTGGAGATACTTGTTGAAATTGTCTATCCAAGAAAACCATTTTTATTTGTTGTTCCGTAAGACCGCACTCCTGGCACATTTTTGTTACGGTCTCATGACGAAATACAAGTAAATACTCGTTCTCTTGTTCTATAATCGACGCATTCCATGCATTACTTATATCTTCAGTAAACTGTAATAACCGACTACTCGTAACAACACTGGGTTCACTACGCAAGCGATTTAACATTTTTGACAATGACGGAACCCGTCCTAAAGTCTTGGATGGATCCTGCGTTGACAAACGCCGTGCAAGAAGATTACTGCTCACTAATATGCCAAGAATGAGTACAATAACAAAACGTATGTACTGAGGCTGTACTTGATGTTTCACCACAAACTCTCCCTCAATTAATACTCTCTAATTTTTCTTTTTTAGCTCTAAAAAAAATATCTTTTTCCCATCAAAAAAACAAGGTTTAATTTACTCGTTATACACATGACATGAAATATAATCAAACTGTTTTTCTTTATTGGTCTCGAGCCAACGCGATAGCTTCTTAAGTTCATAATAGAAATTTTGCCATTTTAGTGGGCGTACTATAACGTTATACAAACGTGAAAAAACAAAATTAAAATAAAGCTCATATTCAGAAAAACAGCAACTTGGCGCCGTTAATAAAACGTTTATATCGATACACGAACAGATTATTTCCCATACTTCTCGAGATTCTTGCGCATGATAGTTTTGTATTTCACGAAATAAATCCTGTAAAATATATCTTTGCATGAGCATGTGATGACAAATACCTGAATATTCTGGGAATACTTTTGAAAACCCCGGTAATAATCGCTGTGCATGCTCGAAATAAGATTTGTGAAATTCTATCCCAGTGTTATATAACGCATAATCTTGATTATTAATCGTTTCAATAAAATTAATATCTCGTAAAAAAATAGTATCGGCATCAAGCATCAAAATATTATCTGAAATATTGGGAATCACAAAAACAGCATAGAGTTTTAAAAGCTGCTGATAGACCCAGCCTATTTTATTATTTGATTGTTGGACATACGCATCTGCTTGCTCTTTATCACCACGAAAGATTGCCAGCGCTATGTCATATTTACTAAATGGATACTTTTTCTGGTCAAAATATTCTGCGTTTTGTGTCAGTACCGTATCTGACACGACAATAATTCTGGCAATATCTTTCCCGTGTTTTTTTATACCGTCGATAACCAACTCTAACGTTCGAAGATCTTTTGGGTGACACGGGATAACAACGTCAATAGATGGTCGTGCCTGTTTTTTTGCTCTAATTTTATCAAGCCAATACGCAACAAACATACGGTCTAAACATTTATTCTCTTTTTTTATTTTTTTAGATTTATTTCTTAAAAATTCTTGGGTAACTTCTTCCCAAGAATTAACAAATAACACCGGAAAACCATCAAATAACGAATCAATCGTCGAATGCTTCATGATGGGTATAGCGCCCATCAAAAGCACTTCCCATTGTCTATGACAATCAAGTCCATTACCACGGGGACAGATAACAAATCGCGCTTGTGTTAAATCGGTTAAATATTCTTGATATGGTTTACGCTCACCTTTTATACACCATGATTTATCAGAAAATATATTTCGCACCTGTACCCGTTCAGGATGAGTATTATTATCATGATTAAGATACACCAGTATTGGTCTATTCGCATGAGCATTTATTTTACTACGTACATTATCGATAATTTTAGTATCTCCCCATGGCCAGTACTGATTTGCTATACCAATAGGTATTTGGACAAATTTATTATGGGTAGTATTGTCACAATTTTGGCCAAACCAGGCGATTATCTTATCATCGTTTAAGTAACGAAAAAATTCTCCTGGCGCAGGAAAATCGCTATTATGGGTAACTAAGATATATTTTTTTTTAATATGTTTATGTACTTTTTTGAAGAAAAACGATAATAAATCTGTTTTTAAAAAAATTACGTCACCATCTTGTATTCTATCTGTCTCAAACGGTATTTGCGCGTCATCGATAATAAAATCAGCTGCAGCCCTGAAAGAATCGCCAGAAATATATGGAAAACTTGACGCTCGCGACGCGTGTAATACGTTCTCAAGCTCGATACGCTGTGGGCTTATGAAGATAACAGCTATTATAGAATTAAAATAACATCCCAGTACAAAAAATAGCCCAATAACCTTCGTCTTCATACCCAAATCTCCAACGACCAATTAAAAATCTTTTTTTTGAAGTATAACCCCTTTTTAAGAACTAGGCTTTGTTGAGTTTTTAAAACTTGCTTCAAAAAATTGAAAGAATTAACGAAAGTTTTGCCTGGATCCCGGCTCGGTGGCCGGGATGACGTAGTTGTAAATTTTTTATACAATTTGCATGATGATCAGTTGTAACAATGATTCGCAACGTCATCCCCGGCTTGATCCTACTACGCCCAGGTGGCTTCGAAGAATAAACCGGGGCCTGTCCGCCATAGCTACGAAGAGCGAAGGTGGAATCCAGGCAAAACCCAATTTTAAACCCAAGAATTAAATATCATAAAAACTCAACAGAGCCTAAATATAGCCGTAAAAAAAAAGCCCTTCAGTTTCAAACTTATTTTTTCACAAGTTTTAACCAAAGGGCTTTAAAGAGTTATGTATTTCTTATCTTAATTTCTTATCATAATAATTTTTCTCCGCACGTTACAAGTACCTTTTTTACAGCAACAAGAACAGGGTTTTGCCTTAAATGCTTGTGCATTCCATGAGCCCCACGTCCGGTATCGTACAGTTCAAAACCAAATGTATTATAAAAATCTCTTAAACGTGTATCTATAATCTTCAACTTTATTTTATTAATCGAATTTTTTTTGCAGTCATTAATGCAAAAACGCATCAGCATTTTCCCCCCGCCACTGCCACGCTCAATGTGATCAACTGCTAAGTGATCTATAACAGCAACTTGTCCAGCGTCTTCAAGAATATATTTGAGAACATTTTCTATAAACCATGATGTACATAGGGTATAATTAATAAATCCGATAACCTTTTCATTTTTGAGTAAAACCCTGCTACGACGAGAGCCTGTACCAGAAAACGCTGGTTTAATACTTTCGATATACACTTCGTCAAGCGATCTTGCAGAGCTATCACTTGCTAAAAGAAATACCACCGGCATTGCAATCTCTTTAACCGCTTCTTTATGCATGTCATCATCATAGGGGACGATACGATAAACATCATCACCAACTATTTTAAAGTCTATGAGCTCATGATCGTCTAAAAGCCCGTGCTCACGCTTAAACTCTTCTATAAATCTTGACGCCCGTGAAAACGCTTTTGTTTCTTTTGTATTTTTTACGCCATCATCAAGTGTTAATTTTTCTAGATCAACATCGAGTCTATCCAATTCTTCTGAAACAGCAGAATTAACAAGATCTCCTTCAAAACAATCTTGCTCAATACCAGTTTCAGTTTGTGCTCGATTATAAGCAATCATGCTTGATGCAGGTCTTTGCATGGCTAGTTTGGCAGTTGTTTTAACTGATAACACAGCTGGACGAACAGCAGATCGACGAACATTAGCGCATGCTGCAACTGGTGCTACACGGGCCGCTCGAGCAACAGCATGTACAGCAGTTCGTGCTGTTCGAACAGCAGCGCGCATTGCAAATACGGGACTCGATACAGACATGTGTATACACAGAACTATACCGAGCGTAATAATAGTATTTTTTATCATAATAAACTCTTCGTAAAATAAAGCCTGGAAAATACAGAACAATACTGTTTTCAGGCTACAATTAAATTGTCAATCTGTCAAATATTTATAAATAAGACCATAAAACAGGGCAAAATCTTCTTAATTATTAAAATTAACCCAGTAAGAGCATACAAAAAAGCTGTCATCTATTGCTGTGCCTACGTGAAAAAAGTCTTGGGCGCAGCAAAAAAATCACAAAGCTTTATTGAGCTCTCGTAAATTTGTACAAAAAATAAAACTGGCGTTATTTAGAAATTTGTTGGCAACGTTTATGAAAACGTTTAGAAAGAAGTTTTGAAGAACGCTTATTAAAAGCGAGAGATATAAGAGAAATAGAAGAAAAAATAGAAAAAGAAGAAGAAACAAGATAAGAGAAAGAAACAAGAGCATATTGCTCGTACAGCCCTATCGCTGTCGTTAATGTCATGAGTAATGACACATAGGGCGTTTCTTGATATAACGTAATCATGAGAAACTCCTTAAAATATATTAAAAATATAACACTATCTTTTAATTATATATTTTAATTATCTAATAATCAAATACATGCATGATTATTTAATATCCCAAAAAAGTTAAGCCCCCGATTATTCGGGGGCTTAACAAAACTTATTTTTTCGTACCTATTTTAAAAATTAGCGCGGTGCCGCAGGTGCTGCAGCTCCACCTGGCACATGAGCCACTGGCGCTGGCGCTGCCGGAGCAGCTAGCATTACCACTGGGGCTGGAGCAACGGGAACCACAGGATGAATTGCTGCGCGTAATCCTCCCAGTGTATTAGGAAGAAGCTGTTGCGGTAGTTCATAATACGACATAATAACCCGATCAAACACAACATTAGGAATCATAAAGCCGTTTCTTTTAACAACCGCTGCCCTCACTCGTGCTGCATTATTGCGCCTCCCAATTATTTCATTTGCTCTATTAAGATACGCTGATAAACAATGTCCTCCATCATCTGTTCGATAATAGTCAACAGCAGAAAACCCTTCTTCAGTTCTTATAGAAAAATCAACACCTGGAATACTAAAAATTCTTGCTATATTCTCAATCATGCTTTTTCCATATCGTCTAACATAAGCATCATAATCACTATTATTCCAAAAATCACTCAATCGAAGATTTTTTGCATGTTCAGAAATATAATGAAAAGCTCTATGAAGAACTGTTTCTCCGTATCTATTTGTTATCATATTAATAAGTCTATGTTGTTCTGATGTTGGTAATAACGTAAGAATCATATTGATAGTGTAAAAATTTAGATTATCCATACAGCCGATAAACATCTGATTAAATCGATGTTCTGTACAAAACATTCTAATAATTTCATCTGGATTAAATCTTTGAGCACATAGTTGAAAAAATTTAATATGATTACCCCAACCACCAAACATGAGTTCTTTAAGTTGTTCTTTTGTGCATTTGTGCACAAAAAACTCAAGCATCTTATCATCTTTTTTCTGCAAGACACCATGATACAATTCCCATAATGAAAAATATTTGATGATACCGCCACGGCGATGTTTCGCAAGTATCATTCTGCTGTAAACATCTGTCAGAGGATACAATAGGCCTGATAACGTATAGGTTCTACGAGTTCCTGATTCATAAAAAATATCGAAATTAATCTCTTCTGTCGCACAATCAATACAACCATGTGGCAACACTTCTTCTACCGGTGCAACAAGTGCTTTACTTTCATCGTCAACAGTAACAGGATCTTTAGGATCTACCTCTGTACCAGCTGGCGCTGCCGGTGCAGCCGTCGCTGCAACAGGAGCAGCTGGTGCCGCAGCTCCATGAGCAACAACATCGACAACATCACCAGTTCTTGCTCTTTTTGCGCCATTATCATCTTGCGTGTCATCATGACCTCTTTTCATCGCAGACAGATTGTCATTACTTGCTATTAACCCAGCAAGTGTAAATAATAGTACTTTTTTCATTGTATTCATTGTGAAAACCTCCATATAAGACTAACTATACTTTTACAATTCATACAGCGTAGCAAATATATTACAAACAGTCAAATGCAGGTATAAACCCAGAAATAATTCCCAAAAGCGTAAAAACCCTTCAAAACCAGGCATAAACCCTATTCAAACACTATAATTTCTAGATAATTCCCACATGCAATAATAAATTTTTGTAAATCTTGCGGGTTTATAAGCGTTGTCGCGTCATTTCGTAACGGATGAAACCCTACCTGATCGTGTGAAAAAATTGCTTTGTCTACGACAACACGAACTTCATGTTCTGTATCGTTCAAGAGTCCAAAGGGCGTAACTGAACCAGGAATAACCCCAAGATATTTCATGAGCATATCGCCGTCAGCAAAGCGCAACTCAGGCGCTTGGAGCTTTTTGCTCAGTTCTTTGAGTTTGATTTGAGTTTCACACAGCGCAACAATAAGCCAGATCTGTTTTTTACTATCTTTTAAAAAAAGATTTTTACACGCACCAAACACTGGCAAGCTTGCAATAAGAGCATTCATCTGTTCAACGGTAAACGCTGGTGCGTGATTATACGTTTTGTACGTAATCCCAAGCGAAACAAGTTTGTTTATTAATTTTTGCTCTGGTACCATTTAAGCACGCAAATTCTCGAGAATATACTGCTCAAAAGATTTTTTGATAAACTCTCGGTTCTCCAACCAAGGAAAGTGTCCCGACCCCTGAATAATCTTAAGTTCAATATTATCCCGTTTAAATCGAGCATCTCGTTCAAATAATACAATTGGGTTAATGCAGTCTTCTGAACCGCCAAGAATTAATACCGTAACTTTTGCTGGCACCCACGAGGCTTTATAGTTTTCGTCAGTTGCTTTTTTAACCCACCACAGCATCGCTTTAAAATTAAACGGTAAAGTTCTAAACAACTCTTGTCCAGCTTGTAAACTAACCGGCGGGAAATGACAGGGCGAACGTGCAATTAACGCTTCTTTAAACGTTGTATCACATGGATTCTTTCTAAAATTTTGCCCAGCGTCACTGGTTATAACAATATTTCTTTCTTTCGCCATTTTTTCAGATTCGTTATTATCGATAACAGGGCTGGCTCCTATAAGAATTAAGCCTTTAAGTAAATTTTCTAGTTCTGGAAATAACAACGGGAACATCCCACCAAAAGAATGTCCAACGTATACGGGATTTTCAAACTTTTTTACACATGAAAGCAAACAGTCTGACCATGTTTCAAAAACACGATTTATCTCAGTCGATTCAAGATTATTTGTGTTTTGTGCGTTACTTCCGTTATCTGGAAAATCAATCAACCATACTTTGCCCGGTAATTTTAAAACCTCAAGCATGGGTAAAAAATAACTCGAGTCCGCGCCAGCGCCACCGGGAACAAACAACCAATTGTAAGAACCGGTATTTGATTGGACTAAGCGATAACGAGTTTTATACTCATCAAACTGTTCTTCTAATATGTGTTCACGTATGTGTTCACGAGAAGAAACATTTTTTGCGTTAGATATACTCACAACATGACCTTCTGATACTGCGCATAACACACGTGAAATAAGTAATACAACGTTTATAAGAAAATATTTTTTCGTCATGCGTACTCTTTTTTTAAATATCTCAGGCTTTCTTACGCTATAGAACAAAAGCCATCCAACACTGCAGAACAATAGCCATCCGAATCATCTTCATCATCATTAGTAGAAAAAATGCCATCAAACACTGCAGAATAAAAGCCATCATCATCATCATCATCATCAGTATCATCGCCTTCATAATCAACTACATTGTCGCTATTGTCACTCCCTGTATTATCGTCATCATCAATCTTTTTGTGAACCGTAAGCGATTTTATGCACAATTTTTTGTTTTTTAAATTATCTGGCGCTTTGTTCGCACTATCCAATAATGTCTGACCTGATCGATTATTGCATTGAGCGTATCGTAAGCTCTCATAGCTTATAAATGCTGCATGTAGAAGATCAAATCTTGCATTGAATGCCCATCGATGTAAAACATCTATAAATTCCGGGCTTCTTACTTCAAATTGTTTAAGCTCAGCAAATTCAGCTTCTGACACTGCAGGCCTCTTTGCCTCGTTTTTTGGAGCTTCTTTTTTTGCCGGTGCTTCTCCAGCTGGCGCAGTACCCTTCATGCCATATACATTACACGTACCTACAAACCAAAATACAAACAAGAATAATTTTACGCTTTTCATACTACATTCTCTTTGTGTAAAAATTTATAAAACACTCTCTAATTTTATTAATCTAAAAAATGTACGCTATCGAACATGACGATAAGAGAATCAGGCTCATCATGGTTACAATGTACCACGCCAAGCAACTCATCTTGTTCTGCTAAATGTTCAAGATACTTTATACAAAGCTCTTTTTTAGAGCTCTCTGGTGCCTTGCGAGCACTGTCCAATAACGTTTCACCTAAACTATTTTTGCATGCCTCGACAGCTAAGGATCTATACTCATTAAATGCTGTGCTTAACAAATCAACGCGTGCATCGCGTGCCCATTTATGCAAAATGTCTATAAACCATCTACTTGAATGAGAACCTCTGGTTGCAGCGCAAGTTCTCAAGAAGTATTCATAGTCTTTTTTAGGATTTCGCACAATCTCTTCAAATGATTCTTGAGTATTTTTCTGGTATTGCTCGAACACAGCCACCATTTTACACAGGAGTACACCATATGCAGATCCATCCAAACCTTTAGGACCTTTGCTTTCTTCAGAAGCATCTTCTCTTGAAGCCGCAGAATCTTTAGCTTTTTCTGGTCTCATGCCATACAGATTACAACTGCTAACAAGAACTATTGCGCACAAAAATAGTTTAAAGTTTTTCATACAATGCCCTTTTTGTTGATTTTGTTACGTACATTCAATAACTCGGGTCATATTACCAGAAAAATAGATTTCAGACCAAGCAAAATAATCGACAAATAAAGCACAACATACCAGAAATGTCTTTCAAAAATTTACGCCCAGAACTCATTCTATTCTGTACCCTTCAAAATTATCTTTAGGGTCACAATCATGCTCGTCCTCTACCTCTCCCGCTTGCAACGCTGAAAGATATTTTATACATGCTTGCTTATTGGGTAAATCTTCAGAAGCTTTATTCGCGCTATCAATTAACGTTTCATGATCGCTATTATCACAATCGGTGTAATCCAATCTTTTATATTTTTGAAATGCTGCTCTTAAAAAATCGAGCTGAGCATCGCGTGCCCACGTATGTAAAAGATCAACAAATTTTGGAGACCGCTCAGTAAATTTTGCAAGCTCTGCAAGCGCGCCTGTAACGGTCGAAACATCTACGTATCCTGCAGGGGCAGCAGCTGCATGAACAACACCATCAGGAGATTTTTTTTCAACCGCAGGATCACCAGACTTGGCATCGCCAGCACCCATACCATACAGATTACAAGTCGCAGCAATCAACCCAATAGATAATAATAATTTTGTTCTCATAGTACCCCTCTCTTACAATGTAATAATTCAGGTTTATGACCAAAAAAAGTAGGGCTGTTTAAAACAACCCTACTTTTTGTAATTTATTAATCTTGAGCCCCGGAGTCTTCAATGCCAAGCTTTGCAAGTCCTAAATCGCCATCAAGATCGTCATCTGACGAATTCAGAGAATTTATCCTAAATTCATCCCAAATAGTTTTCGCCTTTCCTTCAGCGATGAATAGTTCGCGAACCGTTACACCAAGCGCTCTGGCTTTTCTTTCTAACTTTTGCAGACGTTTCTCATAAATTTGAAGAGCTAAAATATATCCTATAATTACTTGTTTTTTTTGAGAATCAGGAGCTTGCCGAGCACTCTCAAGCAAGGTCTTCCCATCAAGATTACAGGCAGAGTATCTCAACTTGCCGTTCCAGTAGTCGGAGGCGGCTAGTGAATAAAAAACATCCCTATTTGCGTCTCTTGCCGCTTCATGCAAAAGTTTTGCAAGTTCCGGAGTATGAATATTATTTTTCAAAAGCTTCGAAACTTCACGTTCTAGATTCTCTGAAAAATCAAGGGAACGACGATCTTCCTCTTTAGCTGCGGGAGGAGCGGCTGCAGCCCCAGTAGGTTTTTTTGTTTCTGTAGCAGGTGCATCAGGCTTTCCATCACCAGCACCCATACCATACAGATTACAGGTCCCAACTAACAACCCGACACACAGTAATAATTTTGCTTTCATAGCGCTCTCCTTCTCTTTTTATACAACAAACCACACGCTCTACTACACGTTTAATAACACATAAGCTTCGTTCTTAAATTTTGAATCACATCAGGCGAACCAAAATATGACCCCATCAGAACAAAATACCCCCGTTTTTTATAGATCGTCTTTCCCGCTTCTATCTGATCAACATCAAGATCAGCACCAAGATAATCGATCAGTTTTATTTTTCTGACCGCAAGCTTTTTCGTATCAATATTTTTTTCTCGCGCTTCTTGTATTGACGAAACTCCCATGCCGGTTGCTTCGATTATCTCGCCATGCCCATCTTGGTCTTTACCAATATAGAGCATAACATGACACATTGTTTTTATATCGTTGGATCGTGTAAAAAACAGCAAATCACCCGGGAGTAAATCTTTACCATGGGTTATGAGTTTTGATACGCCATAAAACTGCGATGTAGAATTTTTAGGTACTTGCAAACCAACAGATTTAAAAAGAATATTAATTAAGTCAGAGCAGTCTATCCCGGTAATTTGCAAATTATCCTGTGGCTTTTTTGTAGGGGTGCGACCGCCTAGGACATACGAACAGCCTATAAATTTTTTTGCCAGATTTACAATTGTGTTACGCAGTTCTTGTTCTGTCTCTGTAACCTGATCAGATAATTCGTATATTGCAGCAGTCGCTGGAATAAACCCATACTCTTGCCCACAAAAGTATACCTGCCACCAATTGTCATCTATTTTTTTTGCTTCTAACATAGTTCCCATTGCACACGAAATAATGGGCTGCGCGAGATTCTTTTTTATTTGATATATCGGCGTCCATAGATCTTGTAAAACAATCGTATACTTGGGAAAATAGTCTACGGGGATTACCTGATTTTTTTGAACATATCCTGAACAACCAACCCATTGGTTATGATAAAAAACTTCTTGTTCGAGCGCCGAAACGTTAACCCAATTATTATTTTGGTTATTAATCTCGGGCCCAATTAATTTTTCACCAAAAAGAAGTTGCGAAAGTTGCCCCTTAAGATCTTGCGACATCGCTGGCGCCTGTAGTCCAGCAGGAACAGCCTGTTGCCCCGAACGTAAATCTGCTACAGGAACAGAAACAAGCATCTTTTGGGCGTTACAGGTTACAAATAATTGTACTATACATAACAAAGTACTTAGAATACGCTTATCGAATAACATAGATATCACGCGACCCTTTTTTTAATATTAATTACGAGTAACAAGTCATGAGTAATAATTTTGATTATCGTATCAAAAATATATTTTTTTATATATCACTCATGTCTCTGTGTTTTTTTATGCAAATTTACCCAAGCAATTTCCCCCAAAACATGTTGATCAAAAAGCCGATTGTTCCTATGTTTCCAGGACCAGATGTATCAAAAAGAATGGATACTCAATTATTATACGGCGAACGGGTTATTGCTCTGGAAGAAAAAGCTGGAAAACTTAAAATTCAGGCGCTCGAAGAGCAATTTATTGGGCTGTCGTCCGGGCGACTTGAAGGGTTTGAGGGATGGATTGATGCAAACTCAGTACAAGCGTGTGATAGATTTCCAGAATATACCAGTATCGTACAAAACAGATGGGCACGTGTATACAAAGAACCAAACACAACATCAGATGTGATATGCGAATTATCGTTTGGAACTCTGTTAGATACGATTCGTGATAATAAAACAGACATAACAGAATGGATAAAAGTAGGTTTAGTACACGAGAAAAATCACGAATACGGGTTTGTACAAGCGTCAAATATTTATGATCTGTCACACGTTAAAAATATACACTCAATTCGAAAAAGACTTATAACATTAGCCCAACTTTTTTTAGAAACTAAATATCGCGTCGGCGGACGATCAGCACACCATGTTAATTGTTCAGGTTTTATTAATCTACTCTATCGAGCATCTGGTTTATTAATTCCCCTTAAAGCACATGACCAATATCTTATGTCTCGATCAATTGACGCATCACAGGTAGAACCAGGAGATTTAGTGTTTATCCACCAGCCTGCCAAACGTAAACGTATGGCACATGTTATCATGTATCTGGGAGATAATTTGTTTATCGAAGCTGGAAATAACGTCTGTATAATTACTGCAGACAAACTATTTCATGGGCTTTCTGGCTCATCTGGCTCATCTGGCTCATGGAGAACGCTAAAAAATGGCGCGCAACGTAAAAAATCGACCGTCTATTTTGGGTCTTTTTTACAGGATCAAGAATATGTCGATTACATGCAGAGAGATCTGCTCGAACTTTCATATCTCGATTCAGATAATAATTGGCGCTGCACCCGTCCATCAGTTCCCCAATAGCGCTTACCCAATAGTTCAAAAATACCCATTTTTTATAGAATTCTTGTCTCTTTCTCAGTTTCTCAATAAACTTTGCTTATCTAAATTTATCTGACACAGGTTCGTCATGGTCATCATGAACATGTTGAGTACAGGAGGTACATAATGGTTTTCTTAGATCCAACCAGTGATATTGCTTTTAAGAAACTTTTTGGGAACCAAGCAAAAAAAGAGATTCTCATCAGTTTTTTAAATAGCGTTTTAGAGAGAAACAATGCTGAAAAAATTGTCGATGTAACCATTACCGACCCCTATAATAATCCTGACACAGGATGGCTCAAGTTAAGTATTGTTGATGTTCGTTGTGTTGACCAACAAGGCAGACACCTCATTGTTGAAGTTCAGGTAAAATATCAGGATGATTATCCCCAACGAGTGCAGCACTATATGGCACACGCTATTGCCCGACAACTTGGCAAAGCTGGTAGATACCGAGAAATTATGCCGGTAATTTTCATAGGAATTCTCGAAGAAAATCTTTTTAAAAGCTCTGGCTATCTCAGCCATCATAATATTAGAAATACTGAGACCCAAGAACATGCTTTACAGCATATGGATTTTTATTTTATTGAGCTTCCAAAGTTCACAAAAACACTTGAACAGCTCAACAGCGTAACTGATAAATGGATCTATCTTCTTAAAAATGCTGAAGAGCTCGATAGCGTCCCAAAACAATTGCAAACTCCTGTAGAAATAGAAGAGGCAATGGATGAACTTAAGCAGGGTAATTTGTCACCCAAAGAACTCGGCGCATATGATGTTTATTTAGATGCTCGTAGAGTTGAACAAAGCGTTAAAGAGACATTGATCAGAAGAAGTAAAAAAGAAGGAATCAAAGAAGGAATCAAAGAAGGCAAAATTGAAATCGCCCGACAACTTTTAGATGTTCTTGATATCGAAACTATTGCCAAAAAAACAGGCCTCAGTATTGATGAAATCAAAAAGCTCAAATAAAGTTTATATAAACTTTGTCATAAAATTTATTTCATATATATCGGGAGATATTCTTGTATGCTCGCAAAAAATAGTTTTCATAACGTTGTATCAGCATTAACATTGGCCGTCGGCGTTGCTCAAGCAAGTGAGTATACTCCTGAACTAACAACAATTTTACAAACTGTCTGGGGCGAATCGAACATGTCACCAGGCGGTTATGAAAAAATTGAAAAAGTTTTTGATAGTCTCTTACGTGATCAAAATATAAAAGCATTTGCCAATAAGCGTATGCTCGATGTTGGCTGTGGCCTTGGTGGATACACACGACACATCGCAGAAAAATATAATCTTGATGCTCTTGGTATAGATGTTGACGAGCAACTAATTGCCCAAGCACAAGAAGCCCATGATCACTTGGTTACAAAAACGGCAGCCAAATCTCTGTCCTGTTCATATGCTCTTTTTGACGGAGTTACACTCCCATACCAAGAAAATTCATTCGATATTATCTTTTCTAAAGAAGCCATTTTACATGTGCAAGATAAAACCAATATGTTTAGACAGTTTTTTAAGATGCTCAAACCTGGTGGCGTTATTGTAATATTTGATTGGATGCATAATTCTTATGATTATTCTGACGACATGAAGCGATTTGTTACCATTGACGGTCTTAGTTATCAATTTTTGAAATCTATCGAATATGTCTCTTGTCTTAAAACAGCAGGTTTTAGCGATATACAAGTTATCGACACGTCACATATAACACTGGAAGAAACAGAATCAGATTGCCGTAGCCTAGAAGAAGAAGCAGGCAAAACTATTTTAGAAAAATTTGGCTCAGAAAGTTTGAACTATTGTAAAGATAGCTGGAACCTACAAAAACGTGTTTTAGAGTCGGGCGAACTGAAAACCTATCTGTTTATTGTAAAAAAATAAATAGGTTCGTCCCATAGTTGCTATAACATAAGTACATTACTACAAAAAACATTAAAAATCTGTCTTTTTTCTCTTTTTTTGCTTATATCTACAAAATCTATAAATATATATTTTTAATTCTATTGAAAATATATATTTATAGAAAGTTATTATGAATAAGATATCTATTCTTATTTTTTGCTTATTTTCCAACCAAACGCTTTTAGCGATGAAGTCTCAACCTGAGACAAAAGAAGTAATACCAGTGATGCACCCTGTACATTATGCAGCACAGCCATCTGCTCTTTTAAATCTCGGTCAAAGTTGTTATTTTAACGCAGTTGTCCAGTGTTTAGCAGTATGTGATACCGTTAATTACACAGAAACTAACGATCTTATTAATGCTGTGCGAGCAAATAGGCCTCTTGATGAAGAAACGCTCACAGAATATTTTTCTCAGGTAACCGGAGCATTTTTTGAAAATAATCAAGGACAACAAGACGCTCATGAACTTGTCACAAAGCTGCTTGATAGACTCCCTTCTGCCGAACGTAAAAAGTTTGAGCTTGATATACAATCTGAACTCACCTGCACCCACTGTAAAACATCTCGCCAACAACCTGCCGAACGTATTTTACATAGAGAAACTAAGAACGAAGAACAAAGTACAGTACTCGCTCTTTCATTTGATGGGCAAGATCAAAAAAAAGCATCTGTTAATTTCTTTGAGTTATTAGATAAATATCAACAAGAAGAGTTCCTCGATGGAGCCAATAAAGTATATTGTGACCATAAAGATTGTAGGAAAAATACCAGAACAAGCAAAAAGCTCATATTTGATCTCGTCAGCCCTCAGCACCTGATTGTACAGTTCAAACGATTTGATAATGTAAACGGGGTATTTAAAAAGATCAATACACTTGTCAGGCTCTACCCTAAGGTCGGTGTTGGTGCTGGTCGCTATAAACTCATGGGCATCGTATATCATAAGGGAACACTCAATGATGGTCACTATACCGCCCACGTCAATTATAATAACCAGTGGTTCTACTGTGATGACCATAAGATCGCGCCTGGTACCAAACCTGCTTTTGGTTTTACACCCTACTTACTTTTTTTTACAAAAATAAGTAAACATGATACACAAGCTGCAACATTACCTGACTATATCCCCGATGCACCAGAACATCGGGCAATACCCGTTGCAAAAGTACAAACACCTGCTAAAAAATCAAGCAAAGATATTCCGGCTCATAAAAAAGCGTCTCATTACAAATCAAAGCCTTTGCCGTCAACCCTTGCACATATCAAAGACTCTAGTAAGGTCATCCCCTTTCGTGACGTCGTCTATTGCCGTTGTCATGGTAAAACATGCGATTCCGCCGATCCAACATGTATTTTTGATGACAATAATGATTGTGATGATCAAGTTTATCAAATCGAAGACCCAGACTATAACCCCGAAGATGAAAAAAGAACGTATATTCAAGACGAAGACAATAATTATGTTTGCACATTTGTATTAGAGAATGGGAAAAAGTGCGGGAAGTTAACTAAAACAAAAATACTATTAAGAGAACACGAACACATACATACCGGTGAAAAACCGTTCGGATGTAGATTCTGTGGTCTGCTATTCACAAAATCACTACACCGTAAAAGGCATGAACGCACTCATCCGGGTGAGCAAAACTATACATGTAAACATTGCCAACGACCATTCACAACGGGTGAGGCTTGCACAAGGCACGAACGCACTCATCATACGGATGAAAAAAAATACACATGCCAATATTGCCCAAAATCATTCGGGAGAAGTGATAACTGCAATATACATGAACGTACTCATACTGGTGAGCAAAACTATACATGTAAACATTGCCAACGACCATTCACAACGGGTGAGGCTTGCACAAGGCATGAACGCACTCATACGGATGGAAAAAAATACACATGCCAATATTGCTCAAAATCATTCAAGAGAAGTGATAACTGCAAGATGCATGAACGTATTCATACTGGTGAAAAAAAGTATATATGCCAATATTGCTTAAAATCATTCACACAATATAGTACTCGGACAAACCATGAACGTACCCATACTGGTGAGCGACCTTATGAATGCAATGAACCTGGTTGTGATGAAAAATTCCGAACAAATAGAAAATTCGACTCTCACAAAAAACGCCATGCAGAAGAAAAACCATACCCTTGCACATATCCCGGATGCAAAATGAGGTTTACAAGATCTGATGACGTTGGGCAACATTTGAACTCCCACTCGGATGAAAAAAAGTTTATTTGCGAGCACTGTAACAAGGGGTTTAAATTTAACAGTAGTCGTTATCTGCACCAACACGGGAGTAGCCGCCAAGCCATTGCTTGTCCGGTGCTCAAAAATAATGGTACTGGAACTTACAAAAACGTGTTTTAGAGTCGGGCGAACTCAAAACCTATCTCTTTATTGTAAAGAAATAACAAAAAGCCACGAATAGCATTTAACTATCCACGGCTTTTTTCTCTAATCTTTTTTATGCAATCATAATTACTTCTTATCAAAAATATATAATTCGAGCTTGTCAGATTTGGCTTCTTGCTCGGCTATAAGAATGTTTTTGATAAATTCATACGTAAGGTCTGAATTTTCCTCAGCAATTTTACCAATTTTTTCCCAATGTTCTAGTTGCTCAGCTACTGAACGATTAAGCGCTTTTGACATAACTTTTGCCTCAAAAAGAAACCTTTTGCAACCAACTGGTTTAACTCAATTTTTTGTAAGTTTTTGTATTACTTTATTAGCCATCATGCGAGCTTGTTCATGGCTCACATACGGAGTAACATAGGCAAATGTTGCAATAAAGCGATCCCTCAGTATGTGCCCAGAAAGTACGAATGTGTCTTGATGGTTCAAAAAGACCGTCCAATTATAAAGCCCACGCATTGATTCAATACGCAAGTCACCGTAGGTATCAGCAACCTGTATTACACCCATCTGAGATACAACACTAAACGGTCTACGTACTTGGGCATTTACAAAAAAATCATAATCTGATTTCTCTGATCGCTCACGATCTACACCAATACTTGAACGAGCTACATAGGCAAAGTGATGATTTTTTTCAAGACTTGCATATAGTGTTTTTTTGATCGAACATGCAAGATCCCAAACGTTTCTATCTGGGTCAATTGGAATTTCGTTATTAACGACACCAACCCATGCCCCAACATCTGATGATGTTAACGATGGATTAAGATGGGGGCGCAAATTAACCGGATGATGACAAATAACAGTTGGTGTTTTTTCTCCTGTTTTTGCACGAACATTTTCAGCTATTACCTGAGCCATTGCAGCGCTTAAAATCCCCTGCAACGAAGCATCATGTTTTTTATAATTTTCTTGAATATATGCTGTTTCTTCAGGAGAAAAATCATAGGGAATAAAATGGGTCTTTCGATTCTGAGCAGGAGGCTCAAACTCTGAAAAACTTCCGTGCATGCTAGCCCAACCCTGAAAATCCTGTAACGCCTGTAATTCATCGTGACTATATTTTGATAGCGCACTACAAGCATCTGCAGCCCAAGAATTGTCAGGTTCACACGAAATATGTTCTTGTTTTTTTAAAGCGTGTACTATTTCAAACAATTCTATACAGAGTTTAACCCGAGAGATACCGTCAGAAATAATATGATCAAAAACCCATACAATTTCACCGCGATCTTGACCAGCGATATAAACAACACGCACCAGTGGTCCAACATATAATTCGAACGGTTTATGTAATTCGTCGACAACAATCTCTCGCCATAGATTTTCATGTTCTCGAGGGATAATTTTTAATGGGATTTCAGATACATTTTCACAGGTAAAATATGTATCGCTTGAATCTTCTATGCGTGTTGCCAAAAATGGATGGCGCTTTTGTATGATTTCAAGCGCTTGCTTAAAATCTTCTTCTTCTATTCGACCGGTAAATTCAACAATTCCGACCATATTGTTCGAATAAGCAAACTTACCCCATATAAGAAACGGTCGCAAAATATTATTAATCGGTTTTCTCATGACGCTATCCATATCAAATATCCAAGCCAAAATCTGAATAACGTTGACCGAGAAAAATACAATTCAGTGCATGGCTCACAAAAGGAGCAACATTTTTTGGCAGGTTTGCTACATCAAAAAATCTCAGATCATCTGCTTTGTGGGGTTCAAGATTTTTAATTTTGTTCTCATAGTGCGATGCTTGAAAGAATAAATCATTTTGATAAAAACTATACCCGTCACGAAGCGCATGTTTGCGAAACATCGTAAGACTTAGTTGAACATTTTCTGGTCGCAAAATAATATTGGTTTCTTCTTGCGCTTCACGAATTACTGTTTCTAAAGGGCTTTCGCCTTCTTCAAGCCCTCCCATTGGAAGAACATACACACCGTCGTCAATGCCCGTATTACTGCGTCGCTGCAAAAGAACTTTCTGATCTACTATCAAAACAAGAGCTACTCCTATTTTTACTTTAAAACGCTTTGCTTCGTTTTGATAAAATCGTTCTTGTGACTGAGCTGAGACCTGCATTCAAGCCTTTCGTTACGTATAAAGTAAAATCAGTTTGATTAACTCATCCAGAGAATAAAAACTGAGTTTACTATAAGCTCTAGTCACATACAAATGTTTTATTACTTGCTTTTATTTTGTACAAAACTTTAGTTTTATACATATAAAGCAGCTGGGTATGTGAAAATTTTTAAGTTTATTAGGGGCAGACTTATGATCAAAACTATAAGATTTCTAAGCTTTATAATAATTTTATTAGTAACCAATACTTGTACAAATACCTGTAACGGTATGAGCCCTGCAGCACCTGGTGGGCCGAGTGAAGCAAAAGCACCGTTATTAGCACCCGAAGACAAAACTCAGTCTGAACTTGTGCTAATTCCCGAAATATTAGACTCTGTTGCTCGAGCTGACGTTGCAGCAGTTGAAAAGCATGTTAAATTTTTACAAACATGGTATGCAAGCGCGAATTATAAACAATTATACAAAATTTTTCACCAGGTACACGGGTTTAAATTTACACGAGAGGGCTTTATATACCAGACCGGTGACCCAATTTCACATGCTTTTGTTCTCGCACTCGATGAAGGAGACTCAAGCAAGAGAAAAAGTTATTTTGAGATCGCTTTTGGACTCCTTAAAGCCCGTTGTGCTTGGCAAAATGTTGCTTGTTTTTCGTTACGGGGATCTGGTGGGAAAGGGGTTGGGATCTTACCAGCATTGGTTGAGCGCAACTATAACGATGAAATTGTCGAAGCAATTGGTTGTAACGTCCCCTGGCTTGAAGCTGATGGAAGACTTACAGAGTCTATGGAGTTAAATACTTATGCCCGCACAAAAATCGTTCATTCACCGAGTTATGTTAAATTATATGGACACCCAGATGCAAGACCAAGTCGTAGACCTGATCAAGCGTCATCAGGTGGTGGCGGCTGTGATATAGCTCTATGTTGTATCGGTCTTTGTTCCCTTCTAAATAAATAGCATTATTATTTTGTCTGATCGATATGTAAAGCATACCAGCAGTAATCACCCCAAACACTATCTTCAGATTTTACATCATAGGTCTTTGTAAACCCCAGTTTTTCAAAAAAAATTCGTGATATCGTATGATCAGACATCGTGTTAAGAATTATATAACGTTTATTACTTTTTTTAGTTTCGCTAATAACATGTGCTAGTAACTTTTTACCAATACCCTGGCGCTGATATTCAGGAGCTATTGCAATCTGCTGAAGCGTAGTAATATTAGACGTAACAGCATCATGTGCCCCTGCAATTTTTGGCGCATACTTTTCGTCAGCTTCGCTGGGAGAAATAAGATTAAACATACGTATAAAACCGACAGGTTTTGAATCTTTTATGTACGTAAAGATTTTTTGTTCATAGGTATTAACCCATGGCGCCCCGCCATCTTTATCGGGCCAGTTTATTGTTGTAATTGGACTATCAAGATCTTCAAGTAAATATGCTTCAGGAAACCATGCTGGATAACGTTTAACCAGATTACTAATAAAATCATAATCCCGATTTTTATTATATAATTCGATACTTTCAGCAGAAAAAAGCTGTGTAAAAAATTGCTGCCCCGTCATGAATATGACCATACTCACTACAACACGAATCTTCATTAAAACTCCTGATTTATTCAAATATAACGCTATATTTCTTTTGTACTTGTTTGACCGTGCAATAAGAATGCCTAAAACTCTTAATCTTTTCAATGATTTTAAGAACTACACAACAGAACCTGCAAAAATCGCCCACCATCACACAATTGACAAATACAAAATATTTGATAAACTTGTACGATAGGGTAAAAATTATCACGTATATAAAAAAAGGGTTTTACAATGAATTTTTTCACAAAACTTAGCATTATCGTTGCTATTCTGAGTACCGTAGGATCTCAGTATTGCATGCCATTTTATAGGCCTATTCCTGCACGAATTCAAACAGGTGTTCCTGCAGGTACTCCAGGAGCTCATGCTTCTAACAATATGCCTGCTATAGCTTTACCAACAAGACCAACAGGCATCCCTCGACCCGTACATCACACTCCCGCTCACTCCAGACGCCCTTCTAGATTTCCCGCATTATCCGCACGTGCAACACATACAACAGCTACTCCTACACCAAGTAAATTTGATGCGCCACGTGGTATCCGAAGACATGTTCCCAAAAAACCATCTACTCATAGATCAAGACAGGAAGACAAGAAAGCTGTTGAGCTATCTGCCTTGCGACCAGATGATACCAAGACACAATCACCCATGACAGAATATGAATTTCTGAGTAAATTAGATGGCCTAACAGATTCTATCCATAGAGCACTTAGTTTATATTCGAAAAAATCGCAAGAATTTGATACAGCAATAGATGGTGCAAATAATCAAATCATAGATTTAGTACAAAAACAACGCGATATTCTAACCACTATTCTAGAAAAAAATCCAATTCTGCTGAGTTCTGCTCTAGAAGGGATAGTAAAATTTGCTAGACCTAGACTCGCAAGAATATTGTTAGCCATAATCACAATTGACGAAAAGCAACAAATTGCTCGTCCAGACTTTGAACGTAATTTCGCTACGTTAAAAGCAAGCCATAGGCCACATCGCAGAGCATGACTTTAGAATTTGATATATCGAATAAATAGTATAAAATTAAAGCTAACTATTTTTTTAATTGCCCTACATACTTCCAGCGGGGTCGCCCAGCCTTCGCCAAAGCGCAGTTTATCCTGAGCTTGTCGAAGGGGCGGACTCCTAGCGCAAACATCATTTAAGGTTTTTTACCCAAGCGGGGTCGCTATGAAAGTTTCAGTATCTATCAGCTAAGTTGCGTGTATCTCGATTAATCGAGATACGAAAGCACTTTCTTATTATTATCGTCTCGTAACATTTGTTATGAGATCTTTTTTATTTTAATAAATATTTTATAACTATTTCAGGAGTTTGCATGATTTGTGCACAACAGATCACCTCTATCGCATGCTTTTGCACGCTTATATGTTTTATAAGCCCGAGCAAAAAAGCCTGCCCACACAGTACTGTAAATAATTTTTGTAAAAATACACAAAGAGAGTCCATGAATAATCAAACGAATAATCAAAAAAACATATCGATATTTCACGCGCACGATAAAAACAATAAACCGGTTATGCTTGAAGCGTTTGCAACAACAATGTTTGCACCCGAATTTTCTTGTTTTATGAAAACAGCTTGGGAAGTCGCACGGCCAGCCTATATACCTATCGAACTTGATTTTTTACGTGCATATCCAGATGTTATACACAGTGACCCATATTTTAAACCATTCGAAACACTTTTTAGTAACGGACTTGAACAGGTCGACTGGAAAATCGCGCAAGAAAAAATGGGTGAACAACTAAAGTCTCACTTTATTTTTGATATAGCAACATGGCCTCAAGAAGTTATCCAAAAGTTTGCCCAGGATATCTGTTATGTTGTGTCAGTAAAAGACCCAGAAACCCATAAACTTCTTGGGTTTATCACGTTTTTAGCACGACAAAACTATCCCGTGGGAACAGTAAAAGTCATGACGTTTGCTCTTGACCCGTTATATCAAAACCGAGGACTAGGTAAAATTCTTATGAGCTCGATTTTTAAAATAGCTCCAGAGATACAACGTATATTTTTGTGTACCCGTGTTACGAATAGTAACGCGTTACGAGCATATCGTAACTGGGGATTTATAGACGATAAAAACCCAATTCTAGACCATGCGTTTAATCTTAACCATTGGATGTTTTTGGAGTACAAAACAGAACAATCGAATATATTGCAAAAAACAGCTAAGTTAATCGAATAGTAAAAAAGAGCTGAGATTCTCGTTAAAAGAATCTCAGCTCTTTTTTTAAATTTATATATACATGAGATCCAATATGAAATTATCACGCACTTTTTATTATAATACTTTTAAGCATTTACTTATTGCAGACTTGATCGTCTATTTTACGATATTAAAAAAGAAGTTTTTAGATATCTGCATCTATGTTGGCATTACCATATCGATTATGGGATATGTTATGCCCGCACTTGGGTTATCAAAACAGTATGGTGTTTTTCAACTGGTAAGCTTAATTGCTGCGATGGGATTACTCGATGTATATGCCAACGTATCGGGACTAGTTGCTGACTTCGAGGGAGATTTTGCTCTATCATATCAACTAACACTACCAATACCCACACGACTTATACTCTTAAAAATAGTTTGTTATTACGCACTGACTGGTATTATCGTAAGTTTTTTAGTTTTACCCCTTGGAAAATTAATACTCTGGAATCAGTTCGATCTTACAAAAATTTCGATTATTAAGTTTCTCATAATTGTCATAACAGCAAATCTTTTTTACGGTGTTTATACGTTATGGCTTGCGAGCATGATATCGTCTATGAAACAGATTGGTCAGGTCTGGACGCGCTATAATTTCCCGCTCTATTTTTTGGGATGCTCACAATTTTCCTGGGAAACACTCTATAATCAGGCACCGATACTTGCGTATATAAATTTACTAAACCCAGTAACATTAATTATGGAAGGAACGCGCGCAGCATTCTTAGGTCAAGATGGTTACCTCCCATTTTGGTATTGTACCCTTGGACTTACTGGGTTTATACTATTATACGGGTTGCATGCACTCGTAAGACTTAAAAAACGTTTAGATTTTGTTTAGACTTTTTCTTATCTTTTTTTGAACGATCAGTTTGTGAAATTTCATGTTTATTTTTTGGGATATTCGTTCTAAAAATCCCAAGAAGTACCATCATACCAGCTGCAAGACCTACTAAAAAACCAGAGTTTTTAACTTTTTTTCTTGATCTCGTACGCATAATAATAAAAAGAGATCCAAGAATAATCATACAGATAAGTAAAATATTTTTTAACATGCGACATCCCGTTCAAGAGCTTTGACAAGTAAGCCCATTACTTTTGTAATGGGCTTATACAATACTAGATTTTATTTTTTTGGATCAAATTCGAGCAAATCACCTGGCTGACAATCAAGAGCCTGGCAAAGTGCTTCAAGAGTAGAAAATCTGATAGCTTTCGCTTTGCCGGTCTTTACAATCGAAAGATTCGCTTCAGTAATGCCAACTTTAAGCGCAAGCTCATTAAGTCTTATCTTGCGCTTAGCCATCATCTCGTCCAACTTTACATGTATGTTTGCCATGTACTATCTCCAATCCCTAGACGGTTAAATCTTGATCATGCTGTAACGAACTTGCCTTGGCAACCAAAATAGCCAGGATCGATAGAAAAACAAAGACAAAAAGATATAACATAGTCGCTGAAAAAAAAGCAGCTATGGTCAGTTGAATGGGAAGATTAGGAACAAGTAATCTATTAATACATACGCCTATTATTATGTTATATAAGCCCCACCATCCAGCAATTTTGCTAACGTGCGCAAACAATGACGCCGTTCTTGGTGAAAATATTTCATCTTTTTGAAAAAGACGCGCTATTTGAATGCATAAGCTCAGTGCGTATACAACAAGTAAGCTACTAACCAGTTCAACAACAACTATTGCTAGACGCTTTACTAATGAAAAACTTTTAAGATCAATACCGTAGGTACTGTCCATTAATTTATCACCAAATAACCAAAATACAGGAGTTGCAATTAATACAAGGGGGATAATAGCCATACAGAGCATCTCAAACCGACGAGCGTAAACTTTTACATTTATTTTCATGACGAACTTTCTATGTTATAAGCGTGTGAAAAAGCAGAACATATTTCTTATTTTGTAACGTTACGCAACATACTCTATCATGACAATTATCGAAAATCAATAATTATTTATCGATTTTCGATATTATAAAAGATCTCTAGATATTTGGTCGTAACGAAAAATATCATGACAAAAAAAATAAGCCCGGTATTAAAGTAATCTTTAATACCGGGCTTAAAAATCTTGAGAAAAATCTTAATTTATACTGCTCTACGAGCTCCAGCAACTTCTAACGTTTTTATAATACGAGCCATTTTTGCTGGCCGATCGTCGTGATACGCTGGTGCAGAGTGTGCAATATCTAACGCCGATTTGCCATGATAAAACTTGTCAGATACATTTCTGTCACCGTTTATTGTAAGAATGGGACAGCTAGGACACTGATAACAATAACAGTAAATTTTTTCTATATTATAAAAAAATCTTACTGGAACATCTGTATGAAGAATCTTTTTTTCGCAGCCATGACAATAATAATAATAGTACGCAATCTCGTTAACGCGCGCACCGTGATGCACAAGCATCGCTACTGCATCAGCATCAACATTAGTTACCGCTAAATGTAATGCTGTTACCTCCCCAATAAATTCATTTTTTGTTTTCTTATCAAGAGAAGCCCCAGCGTGAATAAGAATTTGTAATGCTTCTGGACAAGCACAATGTGCTGCATAGTGCAACATAGTATAGCCAACAAAGCTTCTAGCGTGATTTGAGTAAACAAAATAACCATCGATTATATCTTTTCCCAGACGCTTGATTGCTTTGATAAGACCTTTGCGTATAATATCTTTTCTTTCTGGTGAGCTATCTGTGCATAATTTATTAATTTCGATAACGCACAGTTGCGCATTACCGGGGCGATGTTCACGAACAGCTTTTGCATCCTGTGGTTTTATTCGTAACCCAACTATCCGATCAATTTCTTTTTGTTCTTCTGCCGTTGGCTCACCTATGCTGTCATAATTTGGACTTTTTACTTCACGAGTTACAGCTGCCCCACCAATATGCAATCCGGCTAATCCAGTATTAATCGCATCATGAGCAACTGCTTTTATCTCTGTTGTTTGATCGTCAGGTCTTGCAGGTTCTGTCGCTGCACCGGCTCCAGGCTTCATAGCAAAAAGAGAAACATTCTCACCAAACATGTATAACAAACCCAAGAAAATAATTTTATTTCGTATCATGAAAAATCCCCAAAACTTCAACAATATTTTAATTTATTCACACCAAGCAAACTTGTCCGCCGATTTTCCTCTGCTTTCAAGATTTTTATAATCAAATCTTTACGACAATGATCATCGTCTTTCAGTATTTTGTGCGTAAGATCCAATGCAGAACGACGCTTTAAAGACTCAGAACAGACATACATATCTGCATGCATGTAGACAAGAATAGCAACGCAACGAGGGTGTCCATTTTTTACTGCTAAACCAAGCGCCGTTAATCCCATTGGCTTCTTTGATGAAGATTTAGGAGGTTTAGGAACTGTGAAAATACCTAAAGAAGCCCCAGCGAGTATAAGAACTTGTAAAGCTTCTGTATAATCATGTATTGCTGCGTTGTGTAACATTGTTTGACTTGGACAATCTTTGTCGGTCAAATAACTATCGATTACAGATTGTCCGAGTGCTTTTATTGATCGAATAAGATACTTATATATAATATTTTTTCTATAACTTGGGGTATCTAAACATAACTGATTGATTTTACGAACACACCGCTGTTCAACAAGTCGCTCAATTTTTTTTTGCTCTCCGATTGGTGGCTCATCTGCTTGACCATACTCGCATATACCAATAGTCATTGGATTCTTTTGTTCATAATCTTGATGTGATCTCGAAAAACTAAGTCCACCTAACCCGAAACAAAGCCCATCTATTTCAGCTTCAGCCTCTTCAGCGTCAGCAAGTTCTGGGGTAGGTCTTTTTATTTCGATATCTTTATCTTCATCACGAGCGATTCTTGGCATAGCAACCCTTGTATCTCTTGTTCGTGTCCTAGTCCCAGAAGCTCTAGATTCAGAAGCCATAGCACCTAAAAAATCGCCCGCACTCAGTAGATATAAATATAAAAAACTAAGAAATATAATTTTTTGCAGCATAAAAAATTATAACAGTGTTAAATAGACGTTTTGAGCGACTGATAGAGGCGATCAATTTTTTTGATTTCGTAATCAAGTTTGTTAATCGTTTGATCAATCTGCGATAGCGCATCTTTAATGTTGAGATTTGCTGCATTTTTATCACTTGATGACAAAAGGCGCCCAAAAACCAATTTTAAAAAAGCATAGGTAACAATAATAGAGCCAACAATAACAGGAAGTACTACCAGTATGGCACCCCTACCCCCATCACTCTCCATTAATCGATTAACAGCACCTTCACCCATTATAAGCGTAATGCCAAGCAACGTTGACCCACCACCAAGAGCAACGGCTCCAGCAATATAGGTAAGCTCTTTGATGATGGCACCTAAAGAACCCACCGCTTTTTTAATTATAGCAGGATTTTGAGTATCACGAATTTCAATAAGTACTTTTCTTGCTGCCTCAAGTTCGGTTTTTATCAAAAATAGCATTTCTGGATCGAGATCATGTAAAGAATCTTGTGAAGAATTTTGGAAATAGTCCTGAGTTGCTTTTGCGTCACGAGCTTGGACACTGGTATTGCAAAAACCTGCTAAAATCACGAAAAAAGCTATATTTTTTACAAAAAAATTATAATTCATAAAACTCCTATAAATTTCTTGGTTTACATATTCAGAATATCTTCAAGATATAGTACTATATCGCTATATCCTGCAAAGTCAATTATGCGCTTTATCGAAGATATAACTAGAATAAACTATATGAATAAAAAAATATTAACGACCTATCTAAAATTATGCACAGAGTTTTATGATCTTGAACTCAAAGATAATCAAGAAACGCAAAAAGCCCTTGAATTTTATATGGGTTACGCTCTTAATGCTCACGGGTCCATTCTAGAACCCATGTGTGGCACCGGACGCTTTCTTATTCCCATGATACAAGCTGGATGTGATGTCGAAGGCTTTGATGCCTCTTATTACATGCTTGATGCACTCAGGCAAAAATATGCCATTTTAAATACCCAAGAAGCCCCTGTCTGGCAACAGTTTATTCAAGATTTTAATAATAATAAAAAATATAAACTTATTTTTATACCGTATGGTTCGTGGGGTTTGATACGTGATCGACACGATATGCTCAAAAGTCTTAAAAATATGTTTGAGCATCTAGATAGTAATGGGAAATTTCTTATCGAAATAGAAACGGTTGCATCAGCGCCCACAGAACATGGGATTTGGCGGCGCGGTGTACACAGGCGCGATAAAACATCACAAATAGCAGTTAACACGCTTACGTCATATAATAACGAAACACAAATTTTCACGTCTATCTGTCGCTATGAGTTACTTATAGACGGTGTTATTACGATAACAGAAACCGAAGACTTTCAACAATATTTATATCGATATGACGAGCTGGATACTATTTTGCATGATATTGGCTTTAGTCAGGTCAAAAAATATAAAGATTTTTCTAAAACCCCTGTTACGGGTAACGATAATAACGATCCAGTACTTATTTATGAGTGCATAAAGTAATTTTTTATACGTTTAATACGTGAAAAAAGTACCAAAATCTCTATTTTTAAGGTCCGTTTGTCTTTTTAAGACCATCTGATAACGTTTTAGCATGTTTTGACTCAAAAAACCTGCTAACGTTCTGTTTAAAGAAAGAACTTATATGAAAACGACAAAAATCTTATCTCTTGTTGCATGTACAATACTCACCCTTAATAATACCTATGCTTTAACGACAAAAAACATCGAAGATGCACGTAAAGTCACCGCAGCTGTTGGTATTTTAGGAATTCCTGTATCAATGGTATTACAAAACAGTGATAATAAGCATACGAATCATAGACTTGTTGCATGCCCACATATACGCCAAGAGAGTAGCCAAACCAGCGATGGTCTTAAAACAAGCTTTAATGCAAAGCTTCCTGAAGCATTATGGAGCGCAGCTCTTTTAACAAACCAGGTTTTGAGTGCAGCTCTTGAAAAAGACAAGTCTTTAGCTCTTAAAGTCAGTCAAAGAATCTGGCAAATCTATAATGCACAAAAAGCACATGTAGACCAGAAAGTACCAATGGTTGCAGAGACTATAAATATTATTATCGCTGAAGCGGTACTCTATGCATCACTTGATACTATTCAAAAGAAATTTCCTAAAAAAGATCAGATGAAATTGCGTCGAGTATTACGAGTTCTTGCATACACAGCAAACTCTTGCTTACTTGCTGCTGGTAAAAACTTTCTTGATACAAAATATAATAGTAAAAACCCAACCCAAGAAGATTTGTCAGTTCCAAAACTTGTTGCACTGTATATTGGGCACCACACTGCTGTAGAACTTTTGGCAACACTGGTAGCATCTCGTATCGAAGAAGAAGAGTCACAAGCATCTGATGACGTGGTTAAAGGTGAACTTGTAGCGTAAAAAATACGCCAAAATTTCGAAAACTAATAAAAATAAGCGGGCATCTTGAAATGCAAGATGCCCGCTTATTTTTATTAGTTTAGTTTTAATATTTTTTAGTTTTCGATTTAAACAGGTAAAAGTTGCATAACAAAACGCCCGATTGATTTCGCAAAATCAACGATCGATCGTACAACATGAACAAACGCATCTTTTACACTCGTATGTTCTGATACTGCAGGCTGTTCACGCTTTAAGAGTGGCGTTGCTGTATTTTGGGCCTGAGGACCAACAGCTTCTTTTCCTGTTTGTTCTGTTTTTTCTGTGACAAGCGATCCGTCGTTCTGCTTTTCTTCGGTAAGCCTTGCAAGCTCTTTCTTCATTTCAGCGGTGATTTCAGCAGTGACTTCAGCTTTTACAGCAGCAATGTTACCGGTTGTTTCTTGCGCTCTTCGCTTGATTTCAGCAGTTTCTTGTCGTACATTTTCAACTTCTTTTTTTACTTGAGCAACTTCTTCTCCACACCCTTTTTCAACGTTTACAGGAGCACTTTTTTCAAACTCTTCTTTTTCTTTATTACGTTCTTTATCACGTTCTCGAGAGCGTTCTGTAGCCCGAGATGTTTTAGGCTTTGTGCGGTCTTTGTTCTTGAATATTTTTTCAACATAGTCTTGAGCTGCAGACGAATTAGCTGTATCGAGTGGCTGTTCAATGGTCACCCGACTAACTTTGTTCAAAAACCACGACTTTTCGATATGTGTATTATTTTCTTTGCCACAAATAATAATATGCTTAGGCAAGAGCATGTCTTCAATTTTAACCCCCGTATCAGCAACAACATCAGCGAGCGAAAACGTTTTATCAGCATATCGTTGGCTCGTATAATCTGGCTTTTTTATAATAATTTCTTTAATAAACTTAAGATCAAGCATATTCATCGAATCATCAGACTCTTTTCGCACGCCACCTACTTTAGTGTGACCAAAAAAAGAGATTTCGCATAAATCAACCATACTCCCTGCATCGTAGACTTTTGCTCTATATTTGCCAGCACCTTCTTCGAGCGGAGCATAACTTGGGTCTAATGATTTACTCGCTTGAACCCCCTGCTCTCCAGCGTCTCCCGCTGAATAGAGTACCGGAATAGTAGTAAAACTCAGCAAAACAAGATAGAGCTGAGATAAGAACAATTTTTTCATACAAACTCCCTTAGTAAATCATATGATTGGTTAACAATAGGTTTAACGTACCATTATACATGCGTAAATCTCAAGTATTTACAATCGAAACAGACGAATGATTATTTCACGCTGTCAATTTATTGTGTTTGTATTATTTTCAGATATAATTCCAAATCATGATGATCTATTGTCTCTTACTATCAGTTCTCACGTAAACAGTTATTAGGCTGTTTTCTTGTCTAAGATAATCTACCAGTTCAATTTATTTGAAAGGGATCTCGATGAAAAAAAACATAAACGTTTTTTTATTTTTTGCTCTCGCATCATACATGACCATGTCGGCACAAATTCCAACACCTGAGGTGAGCACAAGCCCAACAGAATTACCAACACCGTTACCAGAAGAACAAGCAAAAGTTCTCACGCAACAACAACTACAACAACAAGCACAAGCAAACGAACAACAGTCAGTTCTGTTAAACAAATCGGTTGAACAACAACAATCACTTGCACAACTCATCGAAGCAAGCGAGCGACTTGATGAAGATCTTACCTACGGGGTTGATATGCTCCGAAGACGTGATAAAAAAGAGATTATTCAAGCGCTGGAGTTAAATAAAAAATCGATTGCAAAAAAACTTGCAGAGCTTGAGCTTATAACACCAGAAGAAGAAGATGATGAACAGCATGTCAGCGAACTTACCAAAGCCCAGAAGATTCTTTTATGGACTGCGGGATCGCTTGTTGTCTTAACAACTGCTACAGGGTTATTTTTAACTATGTATGACATAAGCACGGGTGGCATACATGGACCATCAAGCAAACAGTTTAGTGATAATCTAACAACAATGTTCCAACCTAAAGCGTCTTCAAAACAGCAGACTGCTCATGATAATGATAGCGATACAGAAGAAACAGAAGAAGAAGCAAATCATAACGATAATGCTGATGATGACGGCGACGATAATAACGACAGTAATAACGATGATGATGATGGTGATGATGACTCGAAGCAAGTTCATGACACTACCCGTGGTACCAGAATGGCGCGCAAAAGCCCGATTAAAAAACCAGCCCGATTAAAACAAGCTCATGCTGATATACAAGATGAAGATGATACTCCTAACATAGAAGAAGAAAAAAAAGCGGAAAGAATTAAGCGCAGAGCTTTGCATAAACGAAAAAAAAGGCGTATCCAATTCATGGGTACCCCTGCTCAACGACAAGCTCAGACTGAAGAAGAAGTAGCTGAAGAAGAAGAACGAGAACACAAAGATCCTGTAGATGAAGAAGCCAAAGAAAATGGTAGCGACGATAGTCATGGCGATGCTGGTGCCGCTGGCGATAGTAAACGTACAGCACGACGCGATACCAACCAAGCTGCTGCAAGGATTGAAGCTAAGCAAGCTCGGTTAGCAAGACTCGTTGCTGAAAGAGAAGCGCTTGAAAGAGACGCACAAAATCGAGAAGTTATCGCTGAACGTGAAGCTGAACAGCAAGCTCATCTAGCCGCAGTTCATGCTCAAGCTGCCCCTCGAGATAATCGACGGCTTGTAGAACCTGCAGACAGTGGCGATGATACAGAACCGGACCTGAGACCAGTTCCCGCACAACCTGGTTGGTTTAGAAGGAATGTAGCAAATAGCAGGCCTGCTAATTGGGTTAAATCTTGGTTTTAAAAAATTATTAATTTAAGAAACAAAAAAGCCCACGAAGTTTTAGACTTCGTGGGCTTTTTAAATTTTTCAGAGATAGTAAGTTTTTAGTCGGGAAAAACTGGTTACGTGAAGCTTTCTGGAAGCTTTAGTCCGTCTACGCTAAGGCTACGTCGGACAGTCTTCGCAACTTCTCTTAAAGGTTACTTAATTTGTTACATTATTTCTTCGGCGCCAGCCAGACGAAGCTCGTAAGAGCGAAGACTGGTGGAGAGGGAGAGATTCGAACTCTCGATTCCGGTTCCCCGGAATGACGGTTTTCAAGACCGTTGCATTCAACCACTCTGCCACCTCTCCATGAGAATAAAATAGACTGGCCTGCCATTTCCCGTATCGAGTACGGGATAAACTCCGCTCTTTAGAGCGAAGATGGCTTGCCATTCCTACTACGCCCTACGTGGCTTACACCGTCGCTCAGGTAGCTATGGTGTACAAGCCGAAGGACAAGCCGTAGCTTGCCGAGCGGTAGCCCGGATAAGCGTAGGATGGTGGAGAGAGAGGGATTCGAACCCTCGATCCGGGTTTCCCCAGATACTCACTTAGCAGGCAAGCGCTTTCGACCACTCAGCCATCTCTCCATATCTACTTTATCTAGATTTATATCTAGCTAACTCTATCTATTTTTGAATATTTTCGCGTATTTTCAAAGAAAAAATATATCATGTAGTCCAACTAAGCCCGGCCTACCCTTCCTACTGCGCCCTACGTGGCTTACACCGTCGCTCAGGTAGCTATGGTGCACAAGCCGAAGGACAAGTCGTAGCTTACCAAGACCGAAATCTAGATAAGCGTAGTCCGTCTTCGTTTTCAACTACGTCGGACAGTCTTCGCATATAGTCCGGCAGAGCCAGACGAAGCTCTTTAGAGCGAAGACTGGTGCGCCCAAGAGGAGTCGAACCTCTAACCGTCAGATTCGTAGTCTGATACTCTATCCAATTGAGCTATGGGCGCCTATTTTATTACATGATTTCAAAAGGGCTTTATCCTGCTGTTTTTTTAAGATAGTATAAGAAATATAAATGCGCTTGTCTCGCTTTTCTATCAAATTTTTAAAAAAAGTTGAGTTATCATGCCTGTATCTCTTTCAATTAAGGTCACCCCAAGCTCTGGAAAACAAAAGTTTGAGCTTGATAAGACTGGCCAGATCAAGTGCTTTGTCAAAAGCCCTCCTGAAAACGGAAAAGCAAATACGGAGATTATTAAGTTTTTAAGTAAGAGTCTTTCTATCCCTCAAGACCAGGTTTTGATTATTCAAGGCGAAACATCACGTAAAAAAGTGCTAAAAATACTGGCAACACTCTCGCAAGAACAAATTTTACAAAAGCTTGGATTGGCACACCAAAATAGTTGTATTTAGTACAAAAAATTACCTGGAGACCGTGGTGCCTGCGTATAAATGGACCGGAATTTTTCAAAATGGTACATCATGTCATGGCAAATTAGAAGCTGAATCGAGCACTCATGTCCAAGAGATCTTGCTGAGTAAAAATATAGCGTTATTAAGCTGCTCACCAGCTATTACGTTTAATATTTTAAAATTTAAAAAATTTGAAGGGCTTTTAGGCTATGAGATTTTTGCAAAAAAAATAACGTTTGCACAACTATTACCGTTTTTTGAACACATGAATATTTTAGTAAAAAGCGGGATACCGTTACTGAGTAGTCTGAAAATATCTGGTCAGCAATTGGCAACACAACAATTACAAGCAACAATCAAAGAGATCGTACACAATGTCGAACGTGGAGAATCGCTTGCACATGCGTTACAAAAACATCCCGCGACATTTACACTTTTTATAACGCATCTTATCGGCGCTGGCGAACAAGCAGGCAAGCTTAGTCTCGTATTTGAAAATTTAAGTTTATACTTTAAGCGACGCATAGAGCTTGAAAAAAAGATCAAACAGGCGACGTTACTGCCATTTATAACATTAGGTTTTGCGCTCTGTATATTTATTATTATCTTTGCGCTTATTATCCCCCAGTTCAGTACACTATTCACAGCGCTTAATAAGCCATTACCGGCAATTACAAAAACGGTACTTGCTATCAGTGCATGCTTCACAACTAATATACTTTTAATTTTTTTTACGTTACTTATTTTATTTGTTTTTTTAGCCAAAAAAGCTTTACGTATTTCACGCATCAATCATTATAAAGACGCGCTTGTGTTAAAAATTCCGTTAATCAGCTCGATTGTACTATTAACAAATCTTGTACGCTTTTTACGTATCGTCTCAATGTTTCTTAAATCGGGTATAACGCTCACAACAGCGCTTGAAAAGGCTGCCAAGAGTATCGATAATACTGTTTTACAAGCAAATATCGAAGCTGCACATCACGCGGTCATGCAGGGTAAATCGCTTGAGCAAGCATTTTCGACAAAAAATAATTATCTGCCCACTGAACTTATTGCACTCATGAGCGTTGGCGAACAAACCGGTACGCTTGAACTTATGCTTGATAAAGCGGCAGATTTTTTGCAAGACAAACTTTCAACACAGCTTGAGTTACTGACAACCGTTATTCAGCCTATTTTATTGATTATTACCGGCATTATTGTTGCCGGTCTTATGCTTGCTGTTTATTTACCCATTTTCGGTATGGCTTCTGTATTATAAAAATTATAAAAAATTATAAAAACAAGATACTTTTTTCTTGCTGTTTTAGAGCAATCTGTTTTAAAATAATTTTTATTTTATAAATTTTTTTGGGGAACTTATGCCTATCAAACGCATTATACTTTTCGGTTTTTTGTTATTCTCACACGCTTACACTATGCCTGCCCATGAAACAAAAGCACCCTGTTTAACATACGATGAAAAAATTCAAGTATATAAGTTGACAGATGCCTACTTTCTATTAAAAGAACAATATCCTAACATAAAAATTTCTTCTGACCTTGGAGCGTATTCATGCAGCTCCCCTGAAGGAGACGAAAAAGTAGCGCGATTAGTTGAATCTATTAAAGCATTCGTGAATAGCGATCCTGATCGTCGTCTTATAAGAATAGAGCGCTTGAAATATAATAATGTTATTTACAGTTTAATATAGTCAAAAACAGTTTGGAGAACTTATGACTCTTTCACGCACCATAATTTTTGGGTTCTTATTGTTTACAAATGCCTATGCGATGTCTGCCCATGAAACAAAAACGCCTTGCTTAACAAAAGACGAAAAGACTGCGTTAAATAAATTAACAGAAGATTACTATATATTAACGTCAGTGCATCGTGATGTTAAAATCTACTATACAAATGGGATGCTTTCAAATGAGTGTATTGAATGCGAAGCACCTCTCTTAAAAAAAATAATGTTATTAGTTGATTCTATTGGAAAATTCATAGACGGAAAGCCTCATGATAATAACTATTTTATGAGGGTACAAGCTCTAATAAATAATAATGTTTTAACAGTTTAATATAATGAATACCGCGAACTTATTGATCGGGTATTCAAGAAGACTATGTAATAGTATTAGAATAATATTTCTACCCAAGACGCTTGAAAGCCTGGCGTTTTCTGGGCATGCGAATAAAAAAAGCTTAAATTTCTTGACCTTATAGGCTGTTCTGGTAACTTAAGAGCACTATTGCCGAAGTGGCGAAATTGGCAGACGCACGGGACTCAAAATCCCGCGATAGAAATATCGTGTCGGTTCAAGTCCGACCTTCGGCACCATCCTACGCCCTACGTGGCTACGGATGGCAGGCCATCTACGCTCATCTAGATTTCAATCTTGAACAAGCCGCAGCTTGTCCCTGGAAGTAACCTAGCGTAGTAAGAATAACAAGCCAATTAAGCCAATGGGTTCACGATATAATCGGGGGACCTCAGAAAAAAGAGAGTACTATCCCCGTTTCGTAACCCAATTGAAAGACTATCGTGTCAAACGTATCTTGTATCTTTTGCAAAATCATTCACGGCGAGATCAAGAGTTCTGTTATCTATCAAAACGACCATATTTTTGTTATTCAAGATATTGCACCTAAAGCGCCCATACACTATTTAATTATGCCAAAAAAACATCTTGAAAACATGCTCAGTATTACCCCAGAAGATACAAAATTATGCTTTGAGTTATTTTCTGTCGTGCAAGAGCTCAGCAATAAACTTTCTTTACAGTCGTTTAATATTGTCGTAAATAACGGCGCAAGCGCAGGGCAAACAGTATTTCATCTTCATTGGCACTTTCTTGCAGGCAAAAATATTTACAGCCATGAAGGGCTTAACTTATGATGAAGCCTAAAATATCACGTACCAATCTTATTATTTCTCTTGTTATTATCGTTCTCGCGTTATTAATATCTTTATCGATATCATATTATGCACTCTATAAATTTACCTTTGCGGGCGACCGCATTATCTACGGAAAAAGAACATCTGAAGTCGCTCATGAAATACGAGAAGAGCTTTTAAAGCACGAAAATATAACAGCGCTATCGTTTCCATCAGGCCCATCAAAAAACGCTTTAAATCTCGTTGGTTTTTTTGTTAAGCGTGACAAACCTATGGGGACCATGGTGATATGTCATGGGTATCAAAGCAATAAAGAGTTTTTATACCCCTATATCGACATGTTTCCCGACTGGAACATTTTATTATTTGATTTTAGGGCTCACGGCCAAAGTGCTGGTGAAATTACTTCTGTTGGTTGTCATGAATATAAAGATGTTATCGCTGCAGTAGATTATTTAAAAAAATCGATCTATCGTTCTGAAAATTCCCCAAAACTCCCACTCGTTATCATCGGGATATCTATGGGTGGAGCCGCAACACTCAAAGCTGCTGAAATCAATCCAGAGCTGTGTGATGCCATTATTGTCGACTCGACCTATGCTAATCTTAACGCAACAATACTACAAAGCTTCTCGCTTAAATCAAAACTACCCTACTATCCATTTTTCCCCATAATAAAACAGATGTTTAACTATGTTGCCAACTGTGACATGAGCAGCATGAACCCGGTAGAAAGCGTTAGAACCATTCAAAAACCTATTTTCTTTATACATTCATGTAACGATACGTTTATTTCACCGGTAAACGCTCTACAATTATATGCTAACAGTGTTAACAAAAAGTCTGACATCTGGATCGGCCCCCGTTGCCGACACGGTTTTTTGTATAACGAATATCCAAAACTCTATCAAGAAAAAGTGAATAACTTTTTACATAAAGCTTTTACAAACTAAAAAAAGCCCCTCGAATATTTCGAGGGGCTTTTTTTATTAAAAATTATTTGATTTTTGATTTTTACTTATTGCCCAAAATATTCTTGCACACCAGCACGAGTTGGCTTCATTGCTTGCTTACCAACAGACCAGTTAGCAGGACAAACCTCTCCATACTGTTCAACATGTACAAGCGCGTCAACAATACGTACAAGCTCAGTAATATTACGCCCTAACGATAAATTATGTATTGCAGCGTACTGTACAATATTCTCTTTATCGAGCAAGAAAACCCCGCGTAACGCGACCCCTATTTCTTCGTTTAAAACTTCATATGAACGCGCAATATTTTTGGTCAAATCTGATAATAACGGGTAGGTTATGCCTTCAATACCGCCGCGACTTTTAGGGGTATTTAACCATGACATATGGCTATGCACTGAATCAACAGAGATTCCCATAACGTTAACGTTGCGCTTGGTGAACTCTTCTAAGTTTTCTTGCAACGCATGTAATTCAGTTGGGCAGACAAATGTAAAATCGAGCGGATAAAAAAACAAAAGTTTATATGACGCTTGATGGTCAGCAAGTGACATTTGTTTGATCTGATTATTAATTACAGCGTCACAAACAAACTCTGGTGCTTTTTTTCCAATTTTTAGCATAGCTTTTCTCCTAAAAAAATCGTTCTAAAAAATCGTTATGATATACTCTTTGTTTATAATTCTTTACAGATAAAGAGTGTAGTATAATCTGATCGAAAATATAAAAAAACTATAATACGTGTAATTATTAAATTTACTAGAGGACATCATCATGGCTCATAAACTTGTTATCATTGGTTCGGGTCCAGCAGGGCTTACTGCTGGGATTTATGCAGGACGAGCAAAACTTGCCCCCCTTATTATCGAAGGCTCACAGCCTGGTGGGCAGCTCACAACGACGACAAAAGTTGAAAACTGGCCTGGAACCGTTTCGATATTTGGACCTGATTTGATGGACGAAATGCGTAAACAAGCTCAAACCTGTGGCGCTACGTTTATGCAAGACATGATCGTCAAAGTCGACTTTACAAAAAAGCCATTTACGCTCTTTTTTGCAAATAACAAAACTATCGAAACAGAGTCAGTTATTATTGCGACAGGGTCGTCCAATAAAAAACTTGGCTGTGTAGGTGAAGCTGAATACTTTTCAAAGGGGGTCTCGACCTGTGCAACGTGTGATGCACCATTTTATAGCGATAAAGAAATTATTATCGTGGGCGGTGGTGATACGGCAATGACCGAAGCTGAACATCTGTTAAAGTTTGCCAAAAAGATTACTGTAATTCAAAATCTTGATGCACTGTCGGGCAAAGACCCTATTAAAGATAGAGTCATCGCAAGCCCAAAAGTCGAATTTATGTTTAACTCGAGTGTTAAAGAGATCAAGGGTAACGGACAAAACGTTACAGAAGTAATTGTTGAAAATCTTAAAGATAAAACAACCAAGGCTGTCCCTGTTCAAGGGGTTTTTATTGCAATTGGCTTTAATCCAAACACGAAGTTCTTAGGCGACCAGTTAGAAATCGATAAATACGGTTATCTTGTGCTTTCTGGAAAAACCAAAACGAGTGTCGATGGTGTTTTTGCCGCAGGCGACGTTGCAGATTATGTCTATCGCCAAGCAGTTGTTTCAGCAGGTATGGGCTGCATGGCAGCACTTGATGCTCAAGCCTATTTGACTAAAAACGAAACACACGAATAAAAATTTACATAAATATAATCCCAAGAAATAAGCCCCTCGAATATTCGAGGGGCTTATTTCTTGACAGGCAGTAATCACTTTCAATACTCTTTGCATATAGTATTTATTCAATTATAAAAAGTAATAAGATTAGGAGAATGTCGCATGGCAGAAGGTATAAAAATTGGTAACATTGCTGGTGGTTTAATACTTCTTCTTGCCTCATTTCCCTTCCTCATTTGGAATGAAAAACATTGGGCTGGTTATGCAAAAGATCTGAAAATAATATCACAAGAAGTAAAAACAGTTAATGCAAATATCGAAGACCCCTCATACAATCAAAAACTTATACATATTTCCGGGCAGGCAAGTACCGATGAAACAGTAAAAGATCCAATCACCGGTATTCAGGAGCATGCATTAAAATTGCAACGATTGGTCAACATGTACCAATGGGTTGAATATAAAGAAACAAAAAATAACCAAGAAACCTATCGTTATATAAAAGAATGGCGAGATCGCTTAGTCGATTCTTCACATTTTAACGAAGCTGCAACACATCAAAACCCGACAACCTTTCCACTTTTAACGCAAACATTTTTTCCCGAAAAAACAATTTTAGGCGCATTTATAATTCCTCAAGACTTACTTGACAAATTACCCGCAGAAAAAGATCTTACCCTTACATCAATTATTACAAAAGCACCTGAACTTATCTCAATTAACAAAAACGTTTCTATTATTGAAAATGCTATTTTTCTGGGTAATAATAATGCCCATCCGGATATTGGCGATATCAAAGTTAATTATAAAATAGCTGAAGTTGGGCCGTTGAGCATTATCGCTCAACAACATAATAATTCTCTGGCAAAACATTGGTTAAAGGGAAACTCTTACTGGTTTATTGAGTCTGGGATGCTTTCAGCTGATGCGGTAGTTTGGCGAGCTTACGACCGAGCTAGTACGACCACATGGCTCTTGCGACTCATGGGCTTGATAATGGTGTGGTTTGGACTTCTGGCACTTATAAGCCCACTGTCAAAACTACTTTCTTTTATTCCGTTTTTTGGTTTTGTTGTCGATGGTATCATACAAATAATGTTGCTCTTACTAGCATTGGGCCTAACCCTGATTGTTGTTTCAATTAGTTATCTTATCTATCGACCACTGATTGGTCTTATTATGCTTGCAACCTCAGGAGCTTGCATCTTTGCGTTTATCAAAGTTGTACAGCTGCGAAGAAAGAGAACAAGTCATTAAGATGCCCTCTTAACATGTTCATAATATCTTGCTCTCACACTAAAAAGCCCCTCGAATATTCGAGGGGCTTTTTTATTTACTATATTTTCTTCTGTTACAAAATGATGATTACGATCTATTATTTGCGCTTCTTAGACGCTTGCTCAGCTTGCCATGCTGTATGCTCAGCACAAGCGTCAGTAAATTCAGCTAAATCTTCATCATGTCGACAGGCCATTTCTCGTGTGGCTTGAGCATCATTAACGCAAAACGTTTTACCATGTTGATCGTTATAAGAAATAGTTTTTGGAGTAACACCAATGTAATCCCCTATAATATCATGAATCGCTTGTAGATTACCAAAAGTAGTCTCTGCTACTTTTTCGTGCGATCTATCAAGACGATCTTGCATAACTGTCGCAATAAACTCATGATCTTGCATCGTAAATCCCAAGCATCGATTACTTCTATTATACTCAACGCCTTGTTCAAGTAACCAGTCACAAATGCCGACACGCCTATTAATTATTGCTTGCCGCAAGCTGGTACGACCAGAGTCTTTAATAATACGAGGATTTTGTTCTAAGCATCTTTGTACAACAAAAAGAAGCCCTTCAGTACAAGCATCAGTAAAGAACTCTGAATCTTTGTAGATTTCAGCATCACTGGGTATTTTACTCATCAATAACACACAAAGATCTCGATGCCCGAATAAAACTGCACGCCTAAATGCCCAATAGTTATTATCAAACAAAAGTGCAGGCTTGCGCTCGAGAGCTCTTATTACAAACTGAGTAAGCCCTCCCTCGCATAACAATACGAACAGATCTGAACGACTAAATAATTCATTTTTTGCCTGAGGTATTAGTTTATTAAAAATAAGAATAAACACTGCTTCGTTACGACATTTTATGGCCTCCAAAAGATTGTATGCTGGGTCACCAAGAAGTATACCGTAACGTGGGATTATTGAAATTTCTGGCTGGAAATGTATAAGTTGTTGAACAACAAGCAACTGTCCATCACGTACTGCTCTCCATAAAATATCTCTAAGTCTTTTATTATTCCCTTCGCATTCTTCACGAGCTTTCAGGACTTTTATCTCATTCAATAATTCTATTTCAGCTTCTGATGGAACATATTCTGTCTCATTATTTTCTTCTTCTTCTGTTATATCTTCTTTATGCGCAGCGTCTTTATCTTGTTTTAGATCATCACCTATCAAATTTTCAAGGCTCAATGGATGCACAATCTTACCAGTGGGCACATCTTGAAAAGACTTTGCGACAGAAGCTGGTAGAACATCCTGAATTACTCGAGCTTTTTTAAGATTATAATAATCTTGCCCATTACCCGATCCGGCTAATAATTCTGGCTTAGCTAGCTCGTTTCTCTTTATTCCATAAACACGGTCTGAACTCATGGTCATCATACACACGATGATAAAGAAAATATTCTTATTTAAACCTATTTTCATAAAAACCCCCATAACATAAATAAGATAGCATACTATCGATAATATTTTATATTGATAGCAAGTATCAAAATTTCGTGCAAAACAGGCAAAAATAATGCTTTTTACTCTTTATTACGCTGGTAAACAGTAAAAGAGCATGTAGGGAGAAAAATCTTTTGTTGGTTTTAATTTGGGTACAACCCACTCGTCATTACAGTAAAACCATTGACCATTTTTTTGTACCCGGGCTACATAGTGACCAGAAGCGAGAGAACCGCTATGATAGACAATAGCTTTGAGTCTATATCTATCTTTGCCCAGGTTTATTTGAGAAGAAATAATAACTGGTATATTATTTTTTTTTGGAATTGGTTCTGTGATTGATGTGAACTCAAGCTGGGAATAATAAAATCGTTTTAGCTGTATAACCAAACACTTAGGGCGCGTACGAGCAAACGAGAGTCGTTTTGTTGTTCGCGTTTTGATTTTGCAATTATCACAATAAACAGTATTGTCTTGCGTAAGCTTTTCGGGATTTTCAAATTGTTCAAAAAGCTGCTTAAGCGTAACTGTTGCATCGCAATCTTCTCGTAATACACTTGGTAAACAAAGAGGCACAAGCGTGCTTATTTCTTCACAATGACGTGTGCGAGAGCACCGTTTACAGGTCAGGCTCGATTTAAAACAAAATTCAAAATAGTTTTTACATCCAGCTGGCAATAGGTTAAAAATTCCAGAAAAGCACTGCTGAGCATCCTGCTGCCCTGTATTATTCTCAAATATCTCTGCACATTGTAATGCAAAACAAGATTCGGCTAATATATCATGCACAGGCCTGCCTGTACGCAAGCATGATACAATAGCATTAAATTGTATAAGAAAATCTGGTGATTTTTCATCGCAATACCTGATGCCATCAAGTGCTGCTAAGCATTGGGTTACAGCATTAAAATAGCAACTAGAGCCTGGGTTACAAAGACCGTGCAATATATCAGGATTTTTGTCAGGGGCTTTATTTGTTTTATACGCTCTTCGTGCGCTTTCTTTTTGCATCGAGTGTATATCAAAAACAAGAGTATGCAAAAGTAATATTATTGTTATAAAACAACGGGATACCCCTCGAGACGCCACTACGTGGCCCTCGGGGCGATGGGTAAAGATTAGTATGTTTTTCATACAACCCCTTTTTTGGCTTGGAGAAAGATTTGCTCTTTTTAGTATTTTACACAAAAGACTTAGCTTTGGTCACGTATATCTAAAACTATGTGAGCAACGCTAAATATATCAAATAAAAAAGCCCCTCGAGTATTCGAGGGGCTTTTTTATTATTTTTTTGTAAGAAAATTATAACAAGCTCATAACTTCTTGTGCAAATTCATGGATCGGCTTTTTGCTCGTAATACCTGCAGCAAATTTATGGCCACCGCCACCGAACTTCTGAGCAAGCGTATTAACATCAGTAGCTTTTGCCCGTAACGAAGCTGACGTCAACCCTGGTTCGCTTTCATAAAACAGCGCTGTAACATCGATATCTGAAATTTGTGCTAAAAAGTTAATAAATCCAGTAAGTCCAGCAGGCTTGATATCAAGAGACTCTAAATCTTGATAGGTAACAACAGCATAGGCAGCTTTTTTACTTGGGGTAAACTGTATCGAACTTAAAACTTTTGCCCATAATGCGATAATTTTTGGGTCTTTATCTGATAATAGTTCTGTTTTTAATTGGTATAAATTTGCCCCGTATTCTACAAGATCGGCGGCTATGCGTAGGGTTTGGGTCTGGGTTGCTTGGGTCTGGAATACTTGGGTGTCGTAGAGAATCCCAAATAAGAGACACTCGGCGATATAGGTGTCGATGAGCGTTGAACACCCCTCGAGATGATGCTTCGCATCCCTCGGGGTAGCGGGTGGGGAACATGCTTGCCAGTATTTAAGTATTAAAAATAAGTAATCACAGGTACTTGCAGCTTTTGGGCTAACAAAATTATAGGTCCCTGTAATCGAATTACTCACATGATGGTCGATATTAATTAACGGGATCTGTTTAAATTCTTCAGGATAGTACATACGGTCGTAATTAGCAGTATCACAGACGATCAGTAAATCTGGAATCTGGTTATGCTTATTAATCAAGACGTTATGTGGTTGACGTTTAATCCCAAATTCAGCAGGACTTGGATAAACAGCTTCTACAGACTTGCCCATTTTTTCGAGCATATGGGCAAGCGCAGCGCAGGCAGAAACCCCGTCGGCGTCCGGTTTTTTATGGGTTAAGAGCGTTACTTTTTGTGCTCCTGTTATTAATTTCCAGGCGTTATTAAGCTGTTCATGAAGCTCTTCAGGTAACAAATAGTTATTTTGTAAATTTTGATCCATATATTCTTTCAAGTTCTTCAATTGGATAGGCACCCTCACGGACGACTTTTATTGTGTAATTTTTATGAGTAATACCAGAAAGATCCAGTATCGTCGACGGTATTACTTGTACTTGTTTTATAGTATCTTGATTATCGTGTGTATTTACAACAAGATAGTCGATTTCGTTAAGAATTTCGGGGTCTATATCTTCGTGCCGTTCAGGAACAGGCTGCGCGCTTTTATTGGCGCTGGTCGAGAAAAGCCCATTATAATTACGTAAGAGCTCTTGCAAACCAGGGTGTTTTGGGCACCGTAAGGCTATTGTTTGTCCCGAAGATGTCATAAATTCAGGTAAATTTGCTCGGGCTTTAAAGATAAACGTGACAGGACCCGGCCAACAATGTTTAATAAGACCCATAATGGGGGCTGTTAGGGCTATATCAGGCACAAAAAGTTTCAGTTTGTCATGAGAGCCCAATAAAATCAGGTACGGCTTCCCGCTCCGTCCACTTTTTATATAATTTAGACGCTCAAACGTTTCAGGGGTTAGTGTTCCTAAAAACCCAAAAATTGTATCGGTATCGACGATAGAAACAGAGTTTCGATCAAGCGACTCACTCAGCAGTTTGACTATGTCTTTGTTATCCCAAAAAAGCATTCTTTTCATATAGAAAAATTCATCCATTTGTAAATAGAACAGCCGTAAAGTGCCTCATTATGAAGCGTTTGACAATTACTATGTTTAGCTTTATAGTGAACTAAGCTGTATTATTTTTAAGCTGTACTAAAGATTATTTTTTAAACTACTCAATAAAATACAGTCTGTATTGAAACAAGACTAAAAAGAGCATATCTAAACCAAGCGAAAGCGCAAGGTTACACAAAAACATTCGAATTTTTTACAAAAAGTTATAACAATTTATTGAACCAGCAAAGACCAACAAAGATAGAAACAGATTAAAAGAAGGGCAATGCAATGATAACTAATTTAGATCCAATCAAAAAAAGTAAAGACTCTTCGTTAGGGAAACTGAGAAGTTACAGCGAAGTTGTTGAGTACTTAGACGCACTTCCTCAGATCGAGTATAACGATCAAGTGCTTGTACGTATGAAACAACTTGATGCGCACTTCGATAACGTTTCTACTAAAGTAGACACGGTTCTTGTTGGTGGAACAAACGGAAAAAGTTCGACCATTCATTTTGCTGCAAAATTGTTGCAAACAGAAGGATTTAAAGTCGGTACCGCTTATTCTTCACACTTTTTAGCATATAACGAACGGGTTATTGTTAACTTTGAAACAATTGGAAATAAACCATTTACGGATATCGTCAATGACGTTATTAATGTAGCAGAATCAAAAAGCATTAAAGCTTCTTCTTTTGAAATTTTAACCGTTGCATCGCTTCTGTACTTCGTTACAGAAAAAGTTGACGTTGTCATCCTTGAAGTTGGCTACGGCGGAAAATATGATGCAACAACAATCTGTAATCCAAAAATTGCTGCAGTAACAAGAATTGCTGAAGATCACAGAGGTCTTCTTGGTGACGATCTTGATAAAGTATCGTTTGAAATGAGCGAAATTGCTAAACCTGGCTGCTGGTTTATCTCAGCAGAACAAAGCAAAATTCGTCTTCAAAAAATGAAAACATTTGTTGAAGAACGCGATGTAAAATGGGCTATGCCTATTAGAAAACTTGCATCACTCCCGTATATTTTTGAACAACTCTACGGAAGAATCGCTTCACTTGGTGAACGCATTGCTCAAATCTACGTTGAAGATATCAAAGGTAAATTTTCTCCATTCTTGCGCGGAAACTTACTCGCAACAGAAAAAGGTATGCGTGGCCGTCCGACACTTGAAGCAAAACGCCACTCAGAACTTCATCCAATTAAGACACTTAAAAACTTTTGGGGCGAACAATTCGATCTGTTAAAAGGTCGCTTTGAACACCTTGATAAAGAAAAACCATCAATCTTACTTGATAACGCATGTAACCTTGACGCATATACCAACTTTTTCTTAGGTATCAGATTGTTACATTATGCTAAGCCTATTAAAGGTCTCGCATTGGTCATTGGTTTTAGCAAGAACATGAACGCTATGGAAGCAATCAAAGTTGTTCGTTACTTATTGAAAAAAGTAAGCGGCCAAGTTTTCTTTGTAGCGTTGCCTAACGACATCGTTTCACACGATCCACAAGATCTCGCTGTGATCGCTAAAGAACTTAACGTCAAAGCTAAAGCATGCTCAAGCTTTACTGAAGCATTTGAACAAGCTAAGACCGTTGTTGATGAACGTGACGGCTTGATCGGTATCGCAGGATCAACAAAATTGGTCAGCGAATACTGGAAGTTGCGCGGTATCAAGAAGTTCTAAGAATTTTAGATATTTAACTAAAAAAAGCCCGCTCTTTTTATAAGAGCGGGCTTTTTTTGTTTGGGTATATCTGGGGTTTAACAAGTTAGCTTTGCCTGGATCCCCGTTCCCAGCCTACGCTCTACGTAGCTACGGCGGGCAGGCAAGCCGGGGGCCTTTAGTCCTGAGCGAAGTCGAAGAGCGGGGATGACGCCTCGTTACAGGCGCTCGCCCTGCCTGTCCATCGAAGCCACCTGGGCGTAGTTGGGAGGAGCCCTGCGTCTCGAAGGGTGCGCTATAATACCGAATTTGCTTTGCTTAATGCTTCAGCCTTGCCTTGCATCATGACAAGTTCACGATCAAACAACGAAAGATACTCACAAATCTCTTTCGAATACTTTGGGTGGCGCAATGCAATATCAATATTGGCTTTTAAAAGCCCCATAGGCGTTCCAACGTCATAACGGGTCCCTTGGATCTTGTACGCAAAAACTTTTTCACCTGAGAGTAATAAGTTTTGAATCGCATCAGTTAACTGTATTTCTCCACCTGAGCCGGTTTTAAGATCGCTTAAAACTTCAAAAATACTTGGTGATAAAACATAGCGACCAACAATTGCCAAATTTGATGGAGCGTTAGCAATTGATGGCTTTTCGACCAACTCTTTTACTTGAAACAAATTAGGTGAAAACTGTTTGCGAACACCAATAACGCCATAGCTTGAAATATTTTGCATTGGTACTTCTTGAACAGCGATAACGTTACATTTTTCTTGAATAGCAATTTGCATGAGCTGGGCCATACATGGCACAGGGTTAACAATAATATCGTCAGGAAGAAAAACCCCAACATGCTCTTTACCAATAACGTGACGAGCGGTCCAAATTGCATGGCCTAAACCCAACGGCTCACGCTGCCGAACGTACATAAAATTTGCTGCGTTAATCAGGCGTGTAATGCCTTCAAGTAGCTCTTCTTTTTTCTTATATTTTAAAAAATTTTCTAATTCTGGATACGGATCAAAATGGTCTTCAATAACACTTTTGTTTTTGCCAGTAACAACAATAAAACTTTTGATCCCAGATTTTACACCTTCTTCAACAATATATTGAATGGCAGGCTTATCTAACAACGGTAACATCTCTTTGGGAGTTATTTTTGTTGCTGGAAGAAACCGAGTCCCCAAGCCTCCCGCAGGAATAATTGCTTTTGTAATCACAAGAACCCTCTCCTATTTCCCTTTTTCCATTACTCATTAACTTTTTTTTCTTTAAAAGCACCCCACCTGCTACACCCCTCCAAGCAACGCATTAAAATTGTTCTAAAAATTTCATCTTTCCGCTGTGCAATAATCTAATATCGTCGATATTGTATTTAAGCATAGCAAGGCGTGTTAGCCCAAAGCCAAACGCAAAACCTGAATACTCTTCAGGATCAACGCCGACAGACCTGAGAACATTTGGATGAACCATCCCGCCTGGAAACACTTCAATCCAGGTTGACTGTTTACATACTGAACAACCAGACTTACAAAACGGACAGCGCATATCAATTTCAAATCCTGGTTCGACAAACGGAAAAAACCCCGGTCGAATACGAATATCGAGCTCATCTTTTTTAAATAATGCTTTTAAAAAAGTCTGTGCTGTAGCAAATAAGTTTGCAACTGTGACGTTTTTATCAACATACAGCCCTTCGCACTGCATAAACATAAAGTCGTGCGAAGCGTCAACAGCTTCATGACGAAAAGCTCGCCCAGGAGCTATTCCCATCACCGGTAATGTATTGTTTTTTACAGCATTTTGTAGCGCATGAATTTGTATCGTCGATGTATGAGTACGCATTAACAATCCAGGCTTATCGGTCCAGAACGTATCATACATGTCACGCGCCGGATGATCTTTAGGAATATTGAGCGCACCAAAATTATAAAAATCTGTTTCAAGCTCAGGGCCGTCCCAAACTTCAAAACCCATCGATAAAAAGATATCCTGAATCTCTTGAATAAAAGGCGTATACGGATGCTGATGACCTTCTAACATCCCAGGTGTATACGCAGTAACATCAAAATTTTGTTTTTTTAAATTTTCTGCTTCGACCAACTTTATTGACAACAGATCAAGCACTTGAGAAATTTGCGTTTCTGCATCCTGGCGAAACTGATTAAGTAATGGTCCAAACTCTTTTTTCTCTTCTATAGATAAATTTTTTATCTCAGCCATCAAGAGCGTAATAGTCCCTTTTTTGCCCAAAAATTGAACGCGTACATCTTCTATGGCTTTAATTGATGTCGCCGACGCAAGTGATTGGTTAAGCGAGTCTTGTATCTGTTTTACCGTTGTTTTTAGGTCATGCGTCATGGTCTTTACCCCGTACTCAAGGCTGAATGAAATATCACATAAAACTACCACAATCGTAGCACTTTTCGTTGTTTTTGCCAGGAGAAATTTGCCCCGTTTGAAATCAAGCTAGATTTTTTGCTAAGTACGCTTGATGTAGATAAACTATCTAAACCAGAAACAATATAATAATGAAAATTAAGGGACTTATGATATCACAAAGTACGATTGATGAGGCAATTCGACGATTTATAAAAGCCTATAACCCTTTGCAAATTTATTTGCATGGAGATTACGCCTGGGGATCACCCAACGAAGAAAGCTCGTTTGATCTATTACTTATCGTTGAATCATCTCACGAAAGAATTATTAAAAGAGGATACGCTGCTTTTGAAGCGCTCTTAGGCCTAGGAATCCCTCATAATGTCGTCGTATTTACCAAAGAAGAGTTTGATAAGTACGTTCAGGACAAAAAATCCAACACTTATGAAATAAAAACTCGAGGCAAGATTCTTTATGCCAGGGATTAAAGATTGGTTACAAAAAGCATCCAGTGACCTAAAACTAGCTACAAAATCTCTTGGAGATGACGAAACACTTGATCCAGCCGCTTATCTTACTCATCAATGCGCAGAAAAATCACTCAAAGCTTTTTTTATTTTGATTGGAAGCCAGTCCCAAAGACACACAATTTAGGTATACTTTTGGATGGCTGTTCAAAAATTGACCTAGAGTTCACCTTTAAGATTTTTGGTTTTGTAAAAAACAAAATCACGCGGGAATTCTAGAAAAAATCTATTATTCCCGCGTGATTTTTACGTCATTTATGCTCGTACAGCTTTTATCTCATGCGCTATTTCATGCATACGCTTGAGCATTTTTTCTGTTTGCTCAGGCTCTGCAAGTATGTAAAATTTCGTACTAACATGAGGATTTTTTACAATACCGGGCAAAAACAACCGCATTTGATAGTCACCACAATACTCTTTTTTTACCATCTCAGAAACTGTATTTGGGATTTTTCGATGATAGCCAGAATCATAACTACCAACAGATTCCCCCATACGCCTGCTAACATAAGCCCATCGATCGGCGCATGCTTGCGACATAGAAATTTGAACAAGACCCGATCCAGCAATATGATCAAATTCTGCAAGTTCGCGAGCATATCTTTCATAATGTTTCTCAATCCCATAAGCCCAGAAAAGTTCTTGCATAAAATTACGACCACCAAGCTTTTTAATGCCATCATCAAAAATTCTATCATACGCTTTGAGATCTTTAAGCGACGAAATATCGTCAACGGCTTTTCCAACCACCTGACCCAACGCAAACAAACCTAGCGGACTTGACATAACCTCTGCTGTATTAAGAGCACGACTCACAAACGAAAGTGGACGTACAACAAATTCTGCACTTGATTCTTTGGTACCATGAACACCCCACTTACTTTGCCCAAACAACGCAAAATTGCATGGAAGATAGACATTACGAACACGTGGATGTTCGTCACTATAGGACATTCCATCAGGAAATGCCGATACATGGTCAACGCCTTTACCCCCAAGCGGCCCAACAAATTCTCGTCGCACAATTTTAACGTCTTTCAAAAGCTCATCTTGGTACTGGCGAGAACTTTCATAATGTTTTGCTTGAGCTATTGTTTTGTCATCGCGCAATTTTATAGTACCATCATCATACTCACCGTTAAGAACACGACCCAACACCGTATTCATGAGTATATGGGCACCACGGTGTGTTCCATGATAAGCAACAATCTTATCTTCGTTTTGTGCAGCAACTTCGTTCTGAAAAAGTTTATTGGCAAAACTCAAAACTTTTTTACGAGCTCTTGAATCAAATATCCAAAAATTTGCCCCAAGTACCAAATCATAATGCTCGTCACGCGTCGGACCCGTACTTGAAATATCAAGGGCATCTGGTGCTGCCGGATCTTGTGCTCCATCAACGGGATAGTCCCGCTCAAACTGTAGCTCAGAAAACGCCTGGGTCAATTCAGAAACTTCATGATCTTCGTGATCCTCTGACGAGACTATTACCTGAGGTCTAGACGGTCGGCTCACATCAATAAATTCCCATTTTTTTGCACGTTCACGGTCAGTCATAACGCCTGCAATAGCAAGCCCAACCCCCAAACATGTCCATCGACGAGATGTAACAAATTTTCGAGCGATAGCCGTTCGTTGCCATGTCGCTCGCACAGGACGTGAAGCTCTGGCTACAGCACGAGCAGCTGTTCGTGCTGCTTGCATAGGATACAGAGACATAACCATAGTGCTTGTCATCACGACAAGCGTAACTGTTTTTTTAAAAGTAACATAGTTCATACAATAATCTTTCTTAATAAAAATAAAAAAACTTCATGATCTTTTTACAAATACACGCAAATAGATCATGCATAAGCACAAAAAATGCGCGCGAAAAAACGACACACATATGTGCGCATGTTTTACGTAACGAGCAGTAAGTAACTACTCGTTACTTAATTAAAATTGGTAATGGTAAAATAGAAGAAATAGTAATAGATAAGAAAGATAAAGAAATGATCGAAGAAACGATCACAGAAGAGATATTAGAAAAAGAGACAGGAGAAGTAAGCTGGAAATTATGGGCATACGCAACAAGACAATCTGTCTGCATAGACAGTTTAAAATTTTGTCGTTCATGCTGGTACCACACGTCGTGGCCATACATTACGGGTGACATAAGAAACTCCTAAAAATAATAAAAAATAACCTACATTTTTATTAACACATAAGACTAATCCTATCACAATTAAAATTAATTTCAAGTAGGCTAAAAAACTCTATTTTTCTTCAAATTTGAACTGTTTTTACTCATGAGTGCTCATAAGAACCTCTGAGTTGATTTCTTATTTAGCCATAGTAAGCTCGTATAAACAAAAAGTGCCTACAAAACCAGTGTTTTATTAATTTTAGCCTAAAAGAAATTATACTTATGATATCCAAAGTAAAAACTAATCCCGGAAATACTAACGACGAAGTACACGATGATATTGATCACATACGAAAAATGGTTGCCCAAACTGCAACAGAAGATGAATTTAAGACGTTTATTTACCTATGTAAGACCTATAATTTAGACCCACTCAAAAAAGAGATCTATTTTATAAAATACGGGGGTAAAGCTACGATTATCACCAGTCGTGATGGGTATTTAAAAATAGCTAATCTTGATAAGAATTTTAATGGGCTTGAAAGTGACGTTGTCTATCAAGGCGATATTTTAACAAAGCGTGAAGACGGGAGTTTACTTATCACCTACGGGCAAGAGCATTTGATGTTTGAAAAAGCCAAAATGACCGGGGCGTTTTGTAACGTGTTTCGCAAAGACAGAACAAAAGCAATGACCGTTTTTGTCAGTATTAAAGATTATTACAAAAAAGAAGCACCCATCTGGCAACAGTATACCAACGCGATGATCTTAAAAGTTGCTGAAGCTATGGCGCTTAAGCGGGCATTTGCGATTAGTGGTCTTGTCACGCAAGAAGAGCTTGAAGACAAAAAAACGATTGATCTTGATACGATATGATTAATACTCAAAATTATTCTAACAAAAAAGTCCTGGTTAACAGGTGGTTAATCACCTGTTAACCAGGACTTTTTTATATTAAGCTCGCGAGCTTTTACACCGTATCTCGTATATTTTTCAAAGATCTTGCAACACGCAAACAGACCTGCGTCATCGTATGAAGCTTTTTTTTATTTCCAAAAATAGCCGTGTTCATAATAATACCATTTTTGGGATTATTAAAAATTTCTGGTCGTAATAGTACACGTGCTTGATCCGTATTGACCATTCTTCTTCCCTCAAGGGCATCACGAGTAACCGATTCAGAAGCTATATTATTTGCATAAGCCCCACATACGCGAATCTGTCCATCTACTATTTTTTTGGGAATTAGAATCTGCACAAGAGCTCCCATGCGATAAAAACTATTTTTGCATATAAGCTCTTTTTCTTTGCTTCTATCCCAATACAGTTCATAACAAGTATCGCCAAGAAATTGACGTACATCAAAGTCGCAATTATCAAGCTCATGCTGCCAAACTTTTTCTTTTTCTACAGGTCCTTTAAAGTCAATAATCCCACTCTCCTGTGCATTGACGCCACCAAGTCCACGGGATGTGATAAAAGCTAAAGAGTTCTCTCCATTAAACCCAATACTGCCTACAACTGAAAGATTAACTGCCAAGAGTGCTGAACTCACGACGGTATTTTGATCTAAGCGCTTGTAGCGATATTCTTTATCAAGTAATTCGTCGAAATCTTTGGGTATTTTGGTCGCACAATTTCGTAAGAACCAATAATGTGATACTAATTCTCCATGTTCAAGCGCATGAAGAGCTGTTCTGAGTATCAAACCAAGAACATGATTAGTTCCATGATACAAAACATAATGAGTGCCTGCATAGCGAGCTTCATGCGCTGAGAACTGTACTATCGTATCTATCAAAGAACTTTTTTCTTCTTCTGGTAAAAATAGATAATATCTGTCAAGAGCCAAGCCAATAAGAGCTCGATATCGATCATGCTGCAAATCGGTCGAATCATGTGAAAACTTAAGTAACCTATGAATCTCTTGATATGTTCGAGAACCTCTCAGATCTTGTTTGGTATCAAGTGAAAATTTTTGTAATTTTCCCGTGATATTTTCAACTTCATCATCATTAAGAGTCCCATCTGGATCGATTCGATCTTTTATATCATCTATAGTATCTTTACTAGCTGTCCGATCTATAGAATCAACCCACGATCGCACCATAGGTTCTTGTTGTTTGCTATCAACCGCACGAATAACTGCGCTAACGGCTGGCGACTGCGCGATTTTTTTCACAGCAGGCCGTACGACAGCACGTCGAAATACCGTGGGGCTTAAGCACCTTCGTGCCGTTGTAAGTGCCGCACGCATTGCAATAACGTACTGTTCGCCACAGATTAATGTCAGCACAAGAAGTGCTCCATATATTTTTTTGTAGTTCATAATATTTATCTTTCAAAAAATCACATTAAACAGATCACACGCATAAAAAAATCGCATAAGAACAGATTTATAGCGTGTGTTAAAAACAAAAAATCAAAAATAATTGGTTGGTGAAAAAAGTATTATCGTGCGTTGCGCACGAAGAAAAAGAAGGACGTAAAAGAAGTAAAATAAGAAATAAGAGAAATAAGAGAAGAAGCTTGAGAAATAGAAGAAATAGAAGAAATAGAAGAAATAGAAGCGTAACCCGTGAGACCTAATAGCTCACAGATTAATTTTAGAGACAATAATGATGGGCGTGCAGGCTCTTGAAGCCGATAAGAAGCACGACTCATACAGGTATGTGTCATAAAAGCTCCCGATAATAAAGCACGAAAAACATAACGATTATTTTTTAATTCTAACAGAATAGAAACTTATTACAAGTGGGACATAAATTACACGACGTCCCATACGGTTATTTCTAGTTCAAGAGGCACAGGAGTGCCCGCTTTTTTTAATCTTTCAAGCTTATTGCGACCAATATCAAGCATGTCGCATATAAACCTATCCAGCTGTTCTTGTGTAATTACTTGCCCATTCCCATACTCCAAAAACTCTTCATGACATGCCTGGTCTTGCCACCTGTCTTGACCCAGCCATTGTAAAAGAGAAAATCGCCGATCCCATGCCTGTAAAACAATCCAACCATCATGTTGTTTTATAATAAGAAAAACATGTGCGCCAGCACAAATATTAACGCGAAATAAGCATGTATTTTTTGGACTATTAGTTTCTGGCTTAGAAAATAGCTTGTGTGCAAGAACATTTTGCAGACGCTCGTCATAGTTACAAGCATCTTGTTGTTCGTTATGTAAATAATTTTTTTTCTTAAATATCTCGACAATCGTACGTACCGTACCAGCACAATGGGTTTTGTTCCCAAAAGCGTGCACAAGCTCTGGCGATTGTTGCGTCTCTTCGTACAATATCGTTAAAAAGTCTTTTGTAGTGCCATCGAATTCCAAATGATCTCCAAACCCATATCGTGAGCTCAAATAATTACATATATCTGAATGCTTGAAAATAGCAAAAACGTTGATGTAGTATCACTATAGCATACAAAAAAGATTATTTCACACGATCAATTTTTAAGGGCACTTTAGGGGATATTATGACGCTATTCAGACAACTATTTTTGATTATCATACTGTTACACCTTGCGGGAACAACAAAACTTGTAAGTATGGATACTTTGACACTCGACACGTTTAAAGAGTGGGCTCTATCATATTTTAATGTTAAAGAGCAATTGATTACTAATCTTTCAAAAGCTCTTGTTACATTGGATGCATCACTTGATAAAGGCCCAGTCGCACTAGAAGAAGCTCTTGTCGATACAATAGCAGACCAGGCATATGATTATAAATGTGGTACCAATTTTATAGTACAGGCACTCAAAGGACCTGCAAAACTAATCATTAAACCTATAATTCGGGCAAAATGCAAAGAAGTACTTGGATTTGAGTCAATAACAATCGTGAAAACCATAACGCCAACATTACAAGCAATAAAATCCCTGGATCCAGCGCAAAAGCTTCAAGAACTTTCTAAAAAGTTTCAAGATATGTTCACATTAACAGATAAAGATTCGACGATTGCTTTACAAAAAAAACTTCATGAATTGGCAACAAAGCTTGAAGCGTTACAAAAACAGTTAGCAAAAACTTCTAGCGCAGCTTAAGCGTTAGTAACGTGAGCAAAGCAAGAACCAGTGAAATAATCCAAAACCGAACGGTAATTTTTGCCTCGTTCCAGCCTAATAACTCAAAGTGGTGGTGAATTGGGGCCATTTTGAAAATTCGTTTGCCTCGTAATTTAAACGACGCAACTTGTAAAACAACAGAGACGGTCTCAAGAACAAATATCCCGCCGCACACGAGCAACAAAAGTTCTTGTCGGGCCATGAGTGCCATGAGGGCAAGCCCCGAACCCAACGCTAAAGAACCAACGTCACCCATAAAAATTTCTGCAGGATAAGTATTGTACCAGAGAAAACCTAAGAGTGCGCCGACAAGCGATGCACCAAATATTGCTAAATCAGCACTGCCAGCAAATGGTATTAAAAGATAGTTCGCAAACTTAATATGTCCTGCCAGATAGGTAATTAAGGCAAATGTTGAAAAACTCACGATTAATGGCCCTGTTGCAAGTCCGTCAAGACCGTCAGTTAAGTTAACCGCGTTACTCATGGCGACCATGATAAAAGCGGCCCACGGAATAATAAATATCCCGATATCTGGTTGTAAATTTTTGAAAAACGGAAAACAAAGATGCGTATCAGGATTCGCAAAAAAATACCATAAGCTTGCGGTCGAAAGTCCTGCTAAAACTTGTAATCGAAACTTATTTTTTGCAGAGATACCCTTTTTGTAGGCAATTTTGCGCCAGTCGTCATAAAAGCCAATAAAGCCAAAACTGCAGATGCACCACAAAAACACCCAGGTTGTTACTTTGCTTAAGTCGTTCCATAATAAACTACTAATTAAAAAGACAGCGAGTATAAATAGGCCACCCATTGTTGGAGTATCGTTCTTTTTTTGATGCGCTTCAGGGGTCCATTCGCGTACTTTTGAGCGAAAGTTGCGTTTACAAAACTCGATAAACCAATTGCCCAATAAAAACGATAGAAGTAACGACGTGAGTAATGCACTCATTGATCGTACACTCACGTAGTGAAATACGTTCAAAAAAGAGCAACTTTCTTTCAAATACTGAGAGAGGTGATAAATCATTGAGAGCCCTTATAAATAGTACACATGCACGAATATAATCGTTATTATAACAAGAGTATCGTTATTTTAGAAATACAATGATATTATTGGGCGTTAATTATCGTTATATTGCGGGTATAGTATGAAAAAAGAGAAAAAGATGTTCAAGCGCGTTATATTTTTTCTAATCGTAACAATAGTTCACATACACCAACTTAATAGTGCGTCAGAGTTAACCCATGCCTATATTGCAAAAAGATGGCTCAATTATAACAAAAAATCTGCGAAATATTCTGAAGCGTATCGGAGTGCTTTTATTCGCGGCACGTTATTTCCCGATATTAGATACTTTGCAGATATATCACGCGAAAATACGCACGACAAAAATGTTACGCTCCAAGAAATTTTCTCATGTGACGACGCTTTTGAAGCAGGCAAAAAACTACATGCGTTTGTCGACGAATTTATTGACGAACCAGAAAACAAGAAAAAGCTAACTGATATTAAAAAGATAGCAGTAAAAATCTTGCAAAAAAAAGCACCTGATGTTCAAAAACATGTTGTTATGCTTTTAAAATTTGCCGAAGACGATATTATTTTTACCCAGAACGACAGATGTCATGAAATTCCAAAATACTTTGGGAAGCTTGATGCTACAATGCGCACATTTAATGTACCTGATAAAAAGCTTCACGCTTGGTATAAGCTACTAAAAACCATATATTTTTCAGGTAAAATTTCGAGCGAATCGTTTTCTCAACCAGATATCGTAAATTTCTTTAAAAATATCCCCGCTCATGAACTTTCTCAGTTTGGCCCGAGTATTAAAGCTTTGGCAAAAAACAAACAGATCAAAAAATACACGCGAGATCGCTTGCGTGAGTTTGATAAACGTTTTAAAATTTTTTTTAAAAATCAGAAAAAATCTAATGCGACCACAGCGACGCTATCGGCAGCGCTGTAAGCTTTTCACCAAATGGGAGCGTTGTTGCACCGGCATATAACACAATGCCGTGAATAAACTTTTCGCCTTCAGACTCTTTAAATGATTTTAAGTGTTTAAAATCATCAGCTGATATACTCTCGCTACTTTTTACTTCGATAGCTACAATATCGCCACCGGGCCCTTCTAGAACAATATCAACTTCGGCGTTTTTATAGTCACGATAATGAAACATCGTAATAGTATGATCGCTCCAAGAGATCTGTTTAAGCAGCTCAAGAATAACAAAATTTTCTACGATGCTTCCTACAAGATGTGGGCTTTCACGTAATCGATCAGCGTTAATATTCAAGAGCGTTAATTGCAGAGCTGTATCGGGTAAATAGATTTTCGGTGACTTTACCAAGCGTTTACCTAAATTTCCACTCCAGGCGGGCAAGAAATGCACAAGAAAGAGCGTTCGTAATAAATCTAAATAACGATGTAATGTCACTGATGATAACTTAATGGTACGCGAAAGCTCTTCAGTATTTAAAAGCCCACCTACGCGAGATGCAAGCAGCATTAAAAGATGTGGCATTTGCGTTATGTTCTCAATTCTGGATAAGTCTAAAATATCTTTTTGAAGCACCAGTGAAATATAGTCGTTAAACCATTCGGACCGTTGTTGTTCTGATTGCATAGCAAATGGTGCTGGATACCCACCAATGATTGCTCGCGCTAACACATCTTGTTTTGAACAAGCGATAGTTTTTCCCGTTGGGATTGGCGTGCGATTAAATACAAGATCAAGAAACGTTTCTTGGGTACCCAGAATCTCGCCTTGAGATAATGGCCACAAATTCAACAAGCGCATTCTTCCGGCTAACGAATCCCCAAGTTTTGGAATAAGTAATGGGTCTGCTGAGCCGGTCAAAAAATATCGCCCTGGCAAGCGGTTTTCGTCGACGTCTTGTTTAATGGGCAAAAAGAGTTCTGGAACTCTTTGAATCTCATCTAAAATTACTGGCTTTTGTAAACGTGCAATAAATTCTATTGGATCGTTTTTTGCGGCTACTAAAGAGGGCAAATGATCGAATGTTACATAGTTATAGCCCATCTTTGCCGCAATTGATTTAGCTAATGTTGTTTTTCCTGTTTGCCGAGCTCCTCGTAGAAGAACAATAGGCATATATTCAAGTGCTGAAAGAACTTTTGCTTCTATATATCTTTTAAACATCAAAGCCCCCGTTTTTGTTTAATTATATAAATTAGTTAAAATCTAACATACGATATTATAAATTCTAACAATGGATGGTAGTTTTTAGCAAATTACTCGAAAAAAGGGCTTAAAAACATTAAAAAGGGCTGGGTAATCGTTCTGATTACCCAGCCCTTTTTGTATTAATCTTAAATCAAGAAATCTATTGTCTTAAAATTACGCGCCAGGGTTAACAGGCTCGTGATTTGCACGAGCGTATGCACGGTTAATTTCCTGCGTAATCTCTTTAACAAGCGCCATTGCTTGCTCTTCGGTTATTTTGAGTTGGCCATTCTTTTCATAATCCTGACAAAATCGATCAAACTTAGCACGTAATGGCGCTGGAAGATCTTTTTTTACTTTATCCCATTGTGCGATCAAGATTGCCAAATTATCGCGCGTTAAATTGTCTTTACTGTCGTCAGAAAACGGATGGTAAAGCATATCAAACACAGGATAATAGACATCTGCAATATATTTCCCCGTAAAGCTAACGGTCAGCGAAACACAGAATGCTTTCACAAAAAATTCCCAGAGACCTGTCGGTTGCTGGATAAACCTAGAAATAATTGCGAGCGATGTTATATAACCACAGGCAAGAGCTGTCTTTTCTACGCCTCGTATTGGTCTTCTGAATGTTATTTCTAAAAGATCTTTAATGACTATACGAAAGCTGATGCGCTCTTCAAGAGACTTTTTCGACGGTGATTTTGCAGCATTCTCAATAAGTTCTAAATTTCTCTCTTTTTCTGCCGGCGTAAGTTCTGCACGTAACATATCTGTTGTTAACAATACAGCACAAACAACTAATAATAATCTAACTTTTTTCAAAAACATCTGATACCCTACGATAGTTTTATCTATTTTCTTACTTATGCCCGCATCTTCTGTACTACCTGATTGCCAAGAGACTCAAGAACATCGGGATGCTTACGATTGAACTGTTCGTAAACGTCAGGATTGTTCATAATAAAGTCAGTTACTTTATTGTTATTACCCATATTACCTGTTTTATCTGTATTATCGCGGGCTTTTTCATGATCTGTTACAAAGTTCATAATCTTTGTGCCCAGTTCTTGTGACGCATAGGGTAATAAATATTTCATGAGCCCGACCATTAACAATGGGCTAACGCGTGAAAGCGCATGAAACGCTGCACTCTTAAAGTCGCTAAACTGACGCTTTTGCAGATCATCAACAAGTTCTAAGACTACTTTGCCATTTTTATCAGTATTTATAGTTTTGATGTTATTTTTTACCGTATCGGGCGATAACCATTGTCCCGATAAAATTTGTTCTATAACACTCGGCGCTTTTTTTGCCTGAGTATCAGTTGGCGTCGTTAATGTAATTAATTTATAAACAAGATCAAGCATACGATCAAGATAGGTACGTATTGGGTGATAATAGCTATGACTTGCATTTTCCCAAAGCCATTTTGTCCAGCTCTTTGGAACATACTCTTGCTTTGATTTCAAGTCGTCTTTAAGTTCCTGAAGCCGGTATTTTAAAATATACAGGTCATACAAGAAGCTATCTGATTGTGCTTTATTTTCACAATAGCGCTCGATCACTGTTTTTAAAAGATCGCGAACGTCAGACAGTGGTCTGTTCGCAAACAGTACGTGATACTCTTGATTTTGTGTTAATACATTATAACAGATCATGAGATCTGCACTCTCCTGATCGTTCGTCATGTCAAAGTTCCAGGTACTAGCCTGCATAACAATGCGCTTAATTTTAAGTAAGCGTGCCATCATGAGTTCTAACAGCGTGCAAACTTTTTTATTATTTTTAGTATCAGGATTATATTTAAGCTCAGTAATACGTTGGGCAAATAAACTGAGTAAGCTTTCAAGATCTGGTAATAATTCGATACTGAGTAATTTGTACGAACCATAATTATTACTATTAAACTTGGTTACAATATCCAAAAAACCAGAAGATGTAAAAAGCTCTGGATAGATCTGTTCCAAGTCGATGCCAACATATGCATATGCCAAAGCACCCTTGCGTGCTTGCTCAGTAAAAAAATCAAGCTTACGCTTGATCGCCCAAATCTGTAATTCAGCAGGAAGTTGTTCACGAACAAGCTTGGTGACAATATCTTCGTCTTGAACATACCGCTGAATGTCATTAAGCGAAATTTGGTCAGCATGTGCCAAAAGCTCATTAAATAACTCGCTTAACTGTACAAATATCGCACACAAGCTTTTTTGATACTGTGCAAGCGTCAATGGTTCGCTCACAAGAGCTAGACATGTATCGTTATGACCTAGCATAAAAATGTCATAACGCACAGCTGCATTTTTTTGTAACGTTACAAAGTATTGTAAGATCTCTATTTTTTTTCTGTAGGATTCATAGTTTTTACAGAGACCTGTCTTTGTAATATTTTGCTTACAATTTTCGAGCAGTGCTTTAATCCCATACATGCACGCATCAAGTTCAAGATTTTGTGCATCACTTAAAAGATGTCGATTGCATAACGTTGTCGCTATCCAATTAAACCCTTTCTCGACCATAGCAAGATGAAGTAACAGATTATCTTGTATCATCTTATCAGGAATTGTTAAATCACACCCGTAAGAGTTCGCGTCATGCTCAGAATCTTCTTCTGTTTCTTGTTTTGTTTCTTGTTCTTGTTTTTCGGGTATTTCTTGTTTTTGCTCTTCGTGATTATCGTAATCGTTTGCTGTAACGTCTTCTTTTGGTTCTTCTTTTTGCGATAACACACTTATTTGTGTTTGAAGTACTTCAAGTTTTGCTTGTAAAGTTTCCCGTTCTTCTGGATTACTTTGTTGTTCAAGCTTTTTCGAGATTATATCATATTCGCTCAGTACTGCGTCCATTTGTTCCTGAAGAGATAACGGGAACATCGTTGGGGCAATCTCAATACCGTGATGGGTTTTAAGACTAGAATCTTGATGAGTATCTTGAGCAAATACAAAACCTGTTACAAGAAAGAGCGTGTAATATATAAACGTTATTTTTATTGTTTTCATGCTCAAAAATCTCTCGTTATTTTTTATTATTTTTGGCCGTACGTTGTACCCAAAAAGCCGGTCGCTTCGTCAAATATTATCAAAAATGCAGGCATGAAAACACGTACTATATCGCGATAAACAAGTATATTATCTTGAATATGCCCTGATTTTTTGGCAACAACAGATAACACATCAACCAACTCTTGGTGATAGGCGTTTTTATTATTCATACTATCAGCAAAGAAATCGCGCAACTCTGGACGATGGGTTATAAATTTAAACAAAAAGCCTTCATACTTTTTATTATCAACCAAATAACCAACTCTTTGTTCTAAGAGACTAATGCGCTCAAGATCGTCTTTTGCGATATCAGCCATCTTGGTACCACGTAACTCTTCACGCCAGGTTTTAAGCTCAAGCATAAGATCGTTATCTTGTTGTATTGTTACAGCTTTATTATTAAGATCTTCGATATAAAGATTATAAAAGTTCTTCATGTGCGTAAATTTACACAACTCTCGACGACGCTTATTTAAGTCTTTAATCGCTTCAATCGCGTGCTTTTTGCTATCAAGTTCTGCGCCCATAAAAACTGCTTCTTGTTCGTAAACAACAGCTTGCTTGGCACGAAGCTTAATACGATCTTCAAGCGTATCAACTGGGCTCTCTTGAACACCAAGTGCTAGAATTTCTTGTTTCAAGCTCGCAATTTCGTTCGTAACATCTTGAGACACTTTACCGTTATTTCTTTTTTGATCATGCTCGATCATCTGAAGATCTTTAAGGTCTTTTTTGAGCTCTGCAATTTTTGTCGTCTGCGTACGGACAACTTTTTCAACACGCAATAACTGAGTATTCAGCTGTGCGATCTCAGCTGTTTTATCGATAATTTTCGCGTCGAGATTTTGAAGTCTTACTTGCATCGTATCAATAACCAACTGCAACTGATTGGATCGTTGTGTATTGATTTCAAGATCTGCACGTTTTTTAATCGTTTCAAGCTCTTGCTTCTTTTCAAATACAGAAACATTAAGTGCATTAAGATCATACTGGGCTTTTTCAAGATTTTTTTGGAGCTCTTGAACATCAAGTACTGGTGCTTGGTCTACAACTGCAAGCTGATCTAATGCTTGAGCAATACGTTGTGCAGATTCACGGCCAGCGTCTGTTTGTAAAAAAGAATTTACTTTTTGTATACGAACAACATCGCCTTCTCGTGCTTTGCGTTGTTTTTTAATCTCGTCACCATGGGCTTTAACATACTCTTGGCGTTTACCAGCGTACTGTCGCAACGCTTTAACAAGTGCAGCAAGCCCTAATTTCCCGCTATCAATAAGCCCAAGACGGTCGGTAACATAACAAACCCAGTACTGACCCTGTGCTGTTTGTGCATTGATCGTTACAGGAAACAGTGACGTTTTTGACATCTTTTCTCGAACTTCTTGAGGCAAATCGTTAACAGCGTCTTGATTACTGATACCGCCAATGGTTCTGAACGTCGCTAATTTTGTTGAAAAATCGTCATCTTGATCTGAGTTATCATCTGGTGAAAAATCACGATTGCTCACAATTTCGATATCTTTATCTTTAACAAATTGAGAAACATGTTTTTGAAACTCAGTTCCTGAGTATTTTTTAACGTGATTAAAAACGTCATGAGCAAGCGCTTGGTCTTTACAAACAAAGCTTTGTACCGTTAAACCAGCGTTTTTCTTCTGGGTATCAAGAATCTCTTTAATGGTCTCGTTACTCATGCCACGGACGATAGTCGCCCATGTGTCGTCGATATAAGCACAGAATTTTGCACCCAACGCTTCACGAACTTCTTGAGGAAACTGTTCTGTTAATGGCTTGTCTTTATTTATAATGCCAAAGTCTTTGGTCAAGCTTAAACGAAACAGTAAGCAGACAGTTTCTATTTTGAGTTGGTCTAAGTCCTGTTTTTTTATAGAATCGACCAAGAGTAAGACTTCTTTTATAACAAAAAGCTTGAGTGGCGATAACTCAGAGTTTTCAAGCATCCATTTTACAAACTCTGTATCTTTACTACGTTTGAGTAATTCGTTTTTAAAAACTGTTTTGCCAAGCTCTGCAAATTTATCGGTCGTCGTTGCATCTTTATCAAGTGCATTTCCTGACTGAAGATTTGTCGTTCTCAGTTGACCACGAATAGCGGGTAATGGCTCAAACAAATCGCCTGATCCATTAGTTTCTAAATCAAAATAGATCTCTTGATCGACAGCAGGAATCTTAAATACCATCTCCTTTGAGGTATGGTAATCAAGATCTTGAAAACCATGAACAATATTTTGCAATAGTTCAACAAGTGGCGATTGGATATCTACATATTGTTTATGCGTTGCTGCATGTATACGCGATGAAAAAGATAGATTTGAAATCGTAAGAATTGTAACGACAAGAAGAGATGCAAGCATCTTTCTAAAGATTCTGAACATAGCGGCCCCCACCAAAAGAATAATAAAAAACGTACTCAAATATGTCCTAAATATAACGAGTACCCATTGTTTTATACCATGCATATCGATACTTTGCAATGTTTTTTTAATTATAAAAATATCGACTCACGCGCGGTATTTTGTATTAATATTTCAGATGTAAATTAATTGACAATAAACTTAATCAAGACAAACTGTTTGATAATTAAATTTATTTGATGTACACCTGCTGGATGCTCCCTGAATTAATCTGGTCGCATAAACACACCTATCAATATATAGAAAGACTTTTGTATGGTCCAAAGCTCCCGTAAACGCTTCTTTTTCATAGGCTTAAGCTTTCTGGCGCTCTTTGTCACCAGCTGGCTCGAGCTCTATTTACAGCGTAAACAGCATCTTATAGGGGCCGGGCTTAACAGAACATCGTTATTCTTGCTCATTAATATTCACGTTATTGCTATCGTAGGGCTTTTAACAATTATTATCAGGCAGAGTATTAAACTCTTTATAGAGCGGCGAAAAGAAGCCCCCGGGAGTATTTTTAAGCGAAACTTACTCTTTGCTTTTACATTTTTCTCAGTAATACCCTCGTTTTTTATCTTTTTTACCGCAGGAAAATTTATTACTACCAGTATTGACGACTGGTTTCATGCACGTATTGGCACAGGACTACAAAATAGTATTACGCTGCATCAAATCCATACAGCCCAAATACGTAAAACGCTCGATAATCATGGGACGTTATTGGTTCAAAAATTAGCGCCTGTGCTTTTAGATCCTGTGCTTTTAGATCTTGATACGACCCAAAGCTTTACACAAAACAATAGTAACATTATTGCGTCCATTCAAAACAACCCGTCTATCAAGAGTTTTTCTGATAACTATACGCTGTATATCTGGGATAAAGACTTACACCCTGTTATAGGCTCTATAAAAAACGAAATCTCTGTCTGGAGAAGCTATCGTCGTTTTAACGATCGGTCAATGCAGACACTCAAGCAAAAATTTATAGCACACATCGCGCAGGCGTCCCAAGAGTCTCATGAATCCCATGAATCTAAAGAATCGCATATCTTTGATTTTTATGGGTCTTTGTACTGTGCTCACACGATTAATAATTACATAATTATACTTGTTCATCGATATCCTGAACCTATTCGATACCCCCTTATCGAGATAGAAAATTCAGCTAACGATTACCAGCAACTCAAGTCTATGCGCAACCCGATTTATCTTAATTATATATTTACGTTTATTCTCGTTACGTTATTAATATTATTTCTTTCGATATGGTGCGCTTTTTACCTGGCACGAGGTATTAGTAATCCTATTCAAGAGCTCTTAAAAGCAACTGAGAAAATGCGAAACGGACAGTTTGATATTCAAATACCCTACGACGAATCGAACGACCTTAAAAGCCTCGCTCAAGGATTTAACGAGATGAGCGCAGCCCTAAAAGAAGCAAATAAGCAACAGGAGTCAAAAAACAAAGAGCTTGATGCGATTATTGAAAATTTAACCGTCGCAGTTTTTTTTGTGAGTAAATTTGGCAGAATTATTGCTTTTAATACTGCAGCAAAAGAGCTCGTTTTGTATTATCTCGATCGTGAACGGTTTAAAAACAAAAAAATTAATTTTTTTGGGAAAGAGGTGCAAAGCCAGTTTTTTATACTTGTTCGAGAATTACGAGCTACAAAAACCAATAAGCTCCAAAAAGAGATCTCTTTTATATTTAACGGCGAAGCCCGAACACTGATGATACACAGCGCAAATATTCCTATAACAACAGGACAAAGCACTTCTGAGCAGCGTGTTTTGATCGCCATCGAAGACATCTCTGCCATGGTTAAAGCAAATAAACTTAAGACGTGGCAAGAAGCGGCAAAACAGATGGCTCATGAAATTAAAAATCCACTAACCCCAATTCAGTTGGCAACCCAACGGCTCCAGCGCAAGTATAACAAGATACTTGAAGCTGACACAACGTTTTTGAACTGCACCAATACGATACTATCACATGTAAAAATTATCCAAGATCTTGCGACGCACTTTTATGAATTTGCAGCAATGCCTGCTCCACACATAGAGCCAACGCACCTTACTGAACTTATTCAAGAGACAATAAGTTTATATGAGCTCAGTTATCCTAACATTAATTTTATTTATGATTTTGATCCTGAAGATTTTAAAAAACCATTTTTAACAGATAAGAAAAAGTTTAAACGGGTCATTATAAATTTACTTGATAATAGCATCAGAGCAATTAATAAAGAGCTTGAAGAATATAAGCCTGAAGGGCATAACGAAAAAAAATATGTAAAAATAGAGACAAATATCGTCCAAAATCCAGAATATACGACAGGTATCTTACATATTATTTTTTCAGACAATGGTCCGGGAATTGCAAAGTCAGTTAAAGATACGCTCTTTCTTCCGTATGTTTCAAGCGAAAAAAAAAATATGGGACTAGGGCTTGCCATCGTCCACGATATCATTACCCAGCTTAAAGGCTCCATTTCGCTGACTCCAAGTCACCAAGGAGCCATCTTCTTCATTGCTTTACCGCTCTTATCAGAAGAAAAATAAAAAAATGTTACAAAATAATTGATTTTTCTGCTGGTTTTTTCTACTGTAGTGAGGTGTTTATATAAACTAGGTATTTTATTTATAATAATTATTTATAATAATAGAGGAATTCCATATGCAAAAAAATCTTCTTCTTGCAATCGCTGGCGCAGCATGCGTGTCATTTCTTAGCTCTTGCGGAACAGAAACCAAAAAAGAAGAAACTGTTAAAACTGAAGAAGTTCAAACAGTAGAAACACCAACAGAAGCTGGCAAAGAAGTTGCTCAAGCTCCTGAAGCTGTAGCTCAAGACGCTTCAACACAAGCAGCTACTGCTCCAACAGATGCAGCACAAACAGTTGCAGCAGCTACAGAAGCTCCTACAAACGAACAAAAAGCGTAATAACGTTCGTTCATTGTTCAGTTCCATAAACACACCTGAACAAAGCTCGTTATTGCACATAATTTTAAGCGAGGATTCGTCCTCGCTTATTTTTTTGAGGCTTATTTTTTGACACTTATTTTTATAGAAGAGATCTTATGAAAAAACTGTATGCTCCTTGGCGCCATGATTATGTCACCAAGCCAGGCAAAAAAGATAAATCGCTCAATAAAGATACTTGTGTGTTTTGTCAGCAATTTGCAGAACACAACGATGAACAATATTTTATTATTAGACGCTTTAAGCACTCTGCAGTCATCATGAACTACTATCCGTATAACGTTGGTCATGTCATGATCTTACCGTTTGAACATCGCGGGAATCTAACAGATTTAACACCTGAAGTTCGGGCAGAAATGATGGAAGTAACAAATCTAGCGATCAAAGTCGTTGGAAGCGTTTTGAATACCGAAGGGTTTAACATTGGTATTAATCAGGGCGTTGCTGGCGGTGGCGGGATACCTGGACACCTACACATTCATGTTTTACCTCGTTGGCTTGGCGATACAAATTTTCTTGAAACAATTGGCCAAACAAAATTGATCTCTTCTGATTTTACCCAGACCTACAAAAACTTGAAATCTCAATTTGATCAAGAAAATTTATAAGCATAAAAAAGGCGCTCGCCCTGAGGAGCGAGTCCATGAAATGGACAAGCGTCTCGAATGGGTCGCCGTCAAAAAATTTTAGTAATTCTCTCTTGAAAATCTGTGATAACCCAGTAATATACCTGTAACATAACAGATCAATAAAAAAGATTTTTCGGGAGTTTTTACATGCGCAACAATTTTTTTATTATATCATGGTCGCTACTTGTAACCATAAGTATGCACGCCCTTTCGGCCAATACACAGAGAATAGATCAGACAACTGCAACACAAGCAAAAACTCAAGCATCAGCTCCGTCATCAAGTAAACAAAAGCCATTTAAGAAGTTGAGTTCGAAATCAAAATCTGAAGAGAATACTGGCGATAATAAAAACGGTAAAAACGGTCGCAAAAACAAAATAAGTAAAATAAAAACTTTAAATAATCAGACCCCAAAAACAAGCTCTCATAATAATTCTCATAAAATAGAAGAGCATCTCCAAGAGCAGTTTGATGAGTTAACAGAAAGCTTTACGGCAAAGTTTCGATCTATGCAAAAAGAGATGGGTAACTTGTGTGATATCGTAAAATCAGTTCAAGAAAATTCAAGTAACCTATGTGCTTCATGCGCTTCATGTTCTCACACGAAACCAGAAGAAAAACAACATCATAGCAAACCACGAGCGACACCCAGTTTCAAATCTGTCTCTGCCGACGAAAAGTATTTTATTCAAGAAAACGTTACAAAAGATGCTAATAACCACGCTCTATATGAGCTGACAATTGGTGTGCCTGGTTACGAAACAGATGATATAACCGTAAAACTTCATGATATCAAACAGAAAGACAAATCTGGTAAAACGCTTGAAATTTGTGCACAAAAAAAGACACTACAAGAGTTACCTGATAAAAAAGACACAAACATAAAAGTATCTCAGCAGTTCATGTCCCGCTCTATTATTAACGGCAAAAAACGTGAACTCGTCTATAAAGACGGTGTCTTAACGATTAAACTTGATTTACCCAATGATATTTCGGGAGACTATTACACGATGTCCCTTGAAAACGATAAACTTATAATTAGTCTTCCAAAAAACAGTACTAATCAGGAAACAACGGTACTTGAATTCAAAAAACCGGGCAAAAAGTAAGCTTTATATTTTTGTATACATTTTTAGATCTCAAGTTTTTTTGTTAATATTTCCCACTAAAATTGGTCAAATAATATTTGATTACAAACTTTATTGTTTTTTTCTATATATTTTCATATCCTGAAAAATCTCAGAACAATATAAAATATATGGGAAGTTATGTTATATAAAAATATGTATCATTTTTTTTTGTATTCTATCTTATTTTTCATGTATACACATACTCACGTTTATGCAACAATTGGGTCACTTGATGAACTCGCAAAGATTTTGTATCAAGAAAAAATAAATCCAACAGAAACTCAATCAATTATCGGTTATATACAAGCAAACCCAACATGTATTAATAAAACCATAACAAACCCCACAACCAAGAAACCGGAGACCGTAACTGCACAACTAATTACCCGAACCCGCAAGGTTCTGAATCTATTTTACAGCGATGAGAACGCTTATTCACACCAATCTGAATTGAGCAACGACATAACAATATTAGCTTGTGTAATTACACTGCAGGATGACGATGCCAAACTTGCATTATTTGGAGTATTATCTTTGTTGGAAATTATGCAGTTAGTGCAATTCATAAATCATCCTCTTCAGAACTCTAAATATTTGCTCTGGAAGCTGTTAAAAACCCTATTGCTTAATCTTGCAAGTAAAAAAATTGCTGCGCATGACGGAATTAATACACGAAATGATGCAAAATCGACCATGGCAAAAGAATACCCCACTCCCCTATTCATTGCATTAGGGCTCAGAAATGAAAAAATTATTGAGGAGCTCTTGCATGCTGGTGCCAATGCTAACGATCAAAAGTTCGGCGGCCTAACTGCATTATCCTACGCAGTACGTATCGATTCGACCAATATTATTCGTATACTCTTGAAAGCAGGAGCTAATCCTAACATCAAAGACGTGTTCAATAATACCTCTTTGCTTTATGCGGTTGCACTTGAAACCTTCGAGCCTAGCTGCAAGCCAAGACTTGAAGTAGTCAGAATGCTCTTGGATGCTGGAGCAGACATTAATGCAGCTGGAATGGCTTTAACTCAACGACCCCCTTTATTCTTTGCTCTACCAAAGAGCAATAAGCCTAAACCTGAAGACTTAGTCATTCTTCAGGAACTCCTTGATCGTAAAGCAAATATACACGTAACAACATCTGGAGGGATACCATTATTCAACGATGTTGTACAGAGAGGCTCTTTAGAAGTTGTCCGTATGTTTTTGGCAGCTGGAGCAAATGTCAATGCACAAGCAACCAGTGGTGCTGCTGAGCATACACCAACAGCACTGCACACAGCAGCAGAACGCGGCTTGCCAGATATCGCCGAGGAACTCTTGGATGCTGGGGCAGACAGTTCCATAAAAAATAATCTCGGACAAACACCTGTTCAATACGCTCAATGGATAATTGACAACAAATTTTACAGCATGTACGGGCATAGCACACGAGATTCATATGATGCGTTCATTAAAGTACTAACTGGATATCATAAAAAATCACCTGCTCAACTGGCCATAAAATCTCTTATTACAACACTTACGCTGTTACAGAAAAAATTGCTTGAACTCAGAAACAAACTACAAAAAACTAAGCCTTGAAGAAAAAAGTTTTTTTATTAACATATCTCGCTCGCGCTCATCAAGTAAAACTTGAATACGTGGCCAAGCTTCCGCAAATTTTTCAGGCTGAGCCTTTTTAATATCAGTCAAAAAAACTTCATGATCTGCTGGATTCATATGAGAAAAGAGTACCGTAATCATCCCCACGATATCTTCTGTTGACATGATTTTATACGTATCAAATTCTACGACACTAAGCTCTTCGTCGGTATAAAGTCTTTGTAACTCAGGTAATATTATTGTCTCTTCTTCATGAAGATGGACTAAGTTATCGCCAACAAATTTTCTATACGCGAGATAAAACTGATAACCAGCTTCTATTTGATCTTCTTCTTCTGTTGCTTCAGTTATTTTTTTCAATAAATCTTCAAGACGGGCAAACACAGCATCAAGCTCATGATGATCAGCTTCTATTTTGGCATAAACAGGAGAGTTTCTTTTTTTTAACAGTTCATGAAGAACGGTCTCTTCATAATAAGCATGTCCCTTGAGCATCTCAACAAGCGCACAATATTCTTGGTTCACTTTTTCGACATCTGCAGGTACCCTAAAGTCTGTTTTTGCTACCAATCTTTCCAGATCATTACATGCAGCACTGACATACTTATGTTCACGATAAAATTTATAGCGCATAAAGTTCCTAGATAATATAAATTCAAAAACAGGAATAAGAGAAGTATAGAAGCAATGATCTTAACGCATTTTTTTTACAACGTTAATATTTTTAGAATATTGAAAAAAATGAAAGAACTAACGAAAGTTTTACCTGGCCTGCCCACCGTAGCTTGCCAAGCCTGAAGGCGTGGATCAGCGTAGGTCGGGATCCCGGGTCCCAGCCTACGCCCTTGGTGGCTTCGGCGGGCAGGCAAGCCGAGGGCCTTTAGTCCTGAGCGAAGTCGAAGGGCCGGGATGACGTAGAATTGAATGTCATACAAAACTCAACAGAGCCTAATAATCTCTTATAAAATATTTGATTCTATAGGCTCTTCTTGTAATAAATGTAAGAAAACGTCTTCGAGATTTTTTTTACCAAACTGACGCTTAAGATTTTCTGCCTGATCAACCAGTAAAATTTTGCCGCCATGTAAGATACACACACGGTCAGCTAAAACTTCTGCTTCTTCAAGATAGTGTGTCGTTAGAAGCACCGTAACGCCCTGGGCTTTAAGAGCTTTAATATTGTCCCATAACTGATGACGAATATTGGGGTCAAGCCCAACGGTTGGCTCGTCAAGAATGACAAAACTTGGGTTATGAATAAGGGCCCGTGCAATTAATAAACGTTGTTTATACCCGCCGGATAACGAACTAACATTAAATTTTGCATATTTCATGAGATCAAACTGTTCAAGCAATTCGATAACACGTTGTTTTAAAATATTATGAGAGACAAGATAGTAACGTCCCGCGAAGAGTAAATTTTCTTCTACCGTAAGTTCATAATCAAGATTTGGTCTTTGTGGACAAAAACCAAGCGCAGCGCGATACGCGCTCAGGTTATGATAAATAGATTGCCCGTTAAATAAAACATCCCCCGATGTCGGAGGATGTAGTGTTGCAAGTATCGAAGATAATGTTGTTTTACCAGCGCCGTTTACGCCAAGTAACGCCAAAATCTCGCCCTTAATAATTTTTAGAGAAAGTTGATCAAGGGCGCGAACAACTTTAATGTTGTCGCTATAAATTTTAACAAGATTTTTGACTTCTAAAATAATCGGCGCTTGTATAAGTTCTTGCATAAAAATTAATTATTTTTTTATTTTTTTGTTTTGCCGGTAGCTGTTTTTACCCAAATTTTTGCATATTTTTTGGCAGCTCTGCGTAAAATACCAAAATGCTTAAGATGGTCTATCATCTCACCAAAAAGCTCTGCGTCTTTGCGAGGCTTACCGGTAGCATCAGTTACTTTAACAGGTAATCCAAGAAACTCTGTTGGCTTTTTGGCTACAAAACCAACTGTTGGCTCTGAAAAAATTAATTTTATTCCAAAAGGGTCTCGAACAGAAAACATTCGGTACCCTTCAGGCATATTTTTTGGCTCACTCAAAACTTTAACGCCTTTTTTTTGACAGCGTTCAAAGTATCGATCCAAGCCTTTTTTCATGTGAACCTGCAAGCCAACACAACGGCTTGCGCAGCGCTTAATAAAGCTAAACTCTGCCAGCTCTTCAACGGTAGGGATTCTTAAGGCAATTGTGCATTTGCCTTTTCGAAGATGCGCAGAAACCAAGGATTGGCTTCCCTCTTTATGTAACTGGGCATCGACAAGGTCGAAGGCTAATTTTTCAGTATAAAACTTAATAGCCTCTTCAACAGAGTCGACAATTAAAACCAAATCGCTTGACTTCATCATACCGCACCCTCTTTTCCTCTACCTTTTTTCTAGAAACTACCTATTACGCTTGTGTGGTCTTGGTGGCTTGATAAACTTTTTTAGCTAATTTGCTTATGTTACGCGCAGCGGTATTTTTCTTCAAAACGCCTTTACCTTTTGCTCGCGCAATTTTTGACTCAGCTTCTTTCAACAAATCTTTTGCTGCGCTAAAATCATTTGATTCTAATGCTATAATAACTTTTTTTGTTGCAGTTTTAACATCAGAGCGACGAGCAACATTTCGTTGACGTCTCACTTCATTAGTCTTAGCTCTTTTTTTAGCAGATTTAATATTTGCCATCTAGTATTCCTTATAATTGGTTAAATTCGCCGCTGCTTAAACGACTTTTTCGATTTTGCCAGCCTTAACACATTTGGTACAAACAGCACCTCTATGTACCGTACGTTGTCCTTTTAAGGAAAAACGCATGACATGAACGTTTGGATAAACCCATCGGCGGGTTTTGTTGTTTGCGTTACTGACAAGATTAGCAGGATGCGGTCTTTTTTCGCACACTGAACATATATTTGACATTGATAAAACCCTTTCACATCACAATTAAAGTATCAAGAAATAGTAATATAGTAAGCACCAGTCTAACAAAATTGGTATTTTTTAAAAGAAACAGAAATAAAAGCCCTTACGCGGTCAAACTATGAGTTTCTCGTGGTGTTATATTCAAGAGCTCATACACCTCGCTTGCCTGTAAAGTCTCTTTTTCTATAAGAGCCTTTGCCAATATTTCCAATTTGTCTTTATTGTCATTCAAGAGCTGTTGGCCCTTTTCGCAACATAGTTTTACAATTTTTTCGATCTCTTCATCAATTCGTTGCGCTGTACGCTCTGAATGTTCACGAGAACTTTGCATATCTTGGCCCATATACGGACGCTCTTGAGAAGAGTTAAAATCGATCGGACCTAAGTCTGACATTCCATAACGACAGACCATTGCGCGTGCAATATTTGTTGCATTGGTAAGATCGCTAGAAACGCCTGCTTCAGTATCGTTAAAAATCATCTTTTCAACAAGATAGCCGCCATACGCAACAATCATACGCGCTAACATTTGGTTCTTGCTTGAAATAGACCTATCACCTTCAGGCAATGACCATGAAACACCTAATGTTCTGCCTCGTGGAACAATGGTCACCTTATGAAATGGATCTGTATACTCAGGTTGTAATAAGTTCAAGAGCGCATGACCCGCTTCATGATATGCTGTTTTAATTTTCTCTTTTTCTGTCTGAATAAACGTCTTACGTTCAGCGCCAAGCATAATTTTATCTCGAGCTGCTTCAAAGTCGTGCATGCTAACTGTTTCTTGATTATGTTTAGAAGCAAATAGCGCAGCTTCGTTAATAAGATTTTCAAGTTCAGCACCGCTAAATCCAGGGGTTCCTCGAGCAATTTTGTGTAAGTCGACAACAGGATTAAGCTTTACGTTACGGGCATGAATTTTTAAAATTTGCTCACGACTCGCAAGATCAGGATACGGCACTTCAACAATACGGTCAAAGCGACCAGGGCGTAATAACGCTTTATCTAAAACGTCTGGTCTATTGGTCGCCGCAAGAACAATCACAGAACCGTGTTCAGTTGAAAATCCGTCCATCTCAGATAATAACTGGTTTAACGTTTGCTCACGCTCATCGTTACCACCACCAAGACCAATACCACGTTGACGACCAACAGCATCGATTTCGTCGATAAAGACAATACAAGGAGCGTTTTTACGCGCTTGGGCAAACAGATCACGAACACGTGAAGCGCCAACGCCCACAAAAACTTCTACAAAGTCTGAACCGCTAATACTAAAAAACGGACAGCTTGCTTCGCCGGCTACAGCTTTAGCTAACAGCGTTTTACCGTTACCAGGAGCTCCGCTTAATAAAATACCACGTGGGATCTTTGCCCCTATGCGTTCAAATTTTTCAGGATTTTTTAAAAAGTCGACCACGTCTTTAAGATCTTCTTTTGCTTCATGAACACCCGCAACATCTTTAAACGTTACTGTAATTGTGTTGGGCGAGAAAAATTTTGCTTTGCTCTTACCAACGTTAAAAATTTTACCGCTGCCGCCATTACCACCGCCGCTTTGTTGTTGTTTGAAATAGAAGAAAACGAGCAAGATAAGAAACGGTAATATAGAAAGCAGTAAGTATGCACCCCAGCTTTGTTTTTCTTGTGGGTAAATTTCTACGTCGACGTTATGGGTTTTTAACGACTCCCAGAATTTCTCTGTTGGCACAACATAGGTGTCAAACATCTTACCGTCTTTGTATTTACCCTGTACATGTTGATCTTGAACAACTAAAGACGCGACTTTATCGTCTTCAACTGCTTTTAAAAGCTTTGTATAATTTATTGCTTCGATATCGCGATTAATACTGTTATACCAGAAAAGATATACCAGCCCGACACCAAGCAAAAACAGTAAAAACCAGACGGCATTTGGACCGCGGCCATGAAAGCCCCGTTTTTTCAAGTTTTTATTCATTGTTCTCCATATAATCTAAAATATAATCTAAAATTTTGACCAAAATCTTTAAGAAAAATTTAAAAGATACCTGCCATTCTAATAAATAAAGCAAAATAAGACTAGCAGAACTTCAAAAAATGCTCATTTTTTGAGTTTTTCAAAACAGTTGCATACCAGTCCACGATGGAAAGCTCTTTGGCTCTTTTCCCGTTGTCAAAACTTTTATCTTGCCGCTTCTACAATTTAGAGTCGCTATTTGCTGGCCCTTTTTATCGGGACAGTTATACGAAAATGCAGCATATTTGCCACAGGGTGACCAGACAGGGTCAAGCTTATCGCCCGTGCTAAACGTCAACTGTCTTTCGCGAGGCTTTTTAGCTTGAATATCAAGAGAAAACAGTTGAAACACGCCACGAACATAGCGCGAGTAAATAATAGCATGCGAGTTTATACAATACGAAGGCGATGCACAGTATCCCCGACCACTTGTTAAGACTCTCGTACTTTTCTTTTTCTGATCAAGATAATAAATCTGTGGGTATCCTGTTTCAAAATCTGAACAAAAGACAACGTCGCCATTAGGTAACAAACATGGCGAAACGTTACTACCTTTATTGTGTGTTAACGGCGTAAAAATACGTTTTTTAAGTTTGTTACACACTGTTTGATCATAAAAATAGAGTTCGCTATTGCCCGATCCTGATAAACATAAAACAGCTTGGATCCCGTCTTGAGAAAACGAAGGCTGCATGTTAAGCCCATCATACGAACAAACTATACTTTGTTTTTTTGATGCGATATCAATCGACATTAACCGACTGTTGCGTCGAGTAAACTGTGAGAAAAATAAAATAGGCGCTTTAGAGTGCCAACATGGCGCAACGTTTAACGTATAGTTTTGAACAAGAATCCGTTTTTTCATACAAGCATAGTCTGCTATACAAATAATTTTATGCTTTGACGAAAGCTGTTCACAGTACGCAAGCGTGCTGAGCATCGGCCCTTTTTCTCCGGTTAGAACCGGTAATAGCTGATCGGCCATTGTATGGGCATCAAATATTGCTGTTTTGTCTGACCAGCTCACTTTTTTTTCAAAAAATACTTGGCTTGTTGATGGGTCTTTTAGCGTAATTGCGACCTCTATATTATTTTTTATATTATTTTTCTTGCTGTTTTTCTGGCTATCTTTTTTGTCATCTTTTTTATTACTCTCGTTTTTGGCAAGCTCTTTTAAAGAAAGACAAAGCGAAAAGCCCTGCTTTGACAAATTTGCCATTTTTTCAGCATCAAGTTCTGTATCATGTTTTTTTATTTCGACATCAAGTTGATCGGTAAATTCTAAGTCAAATTTTAAAAGTTTGGCAACTTTAAGCAATTCGTTACTATTACCAACACAGACCATTAAGCATTTGACCGTACTGTACTGCTTTACGTCGTTATTCACGGTAAAAGAAATCTGTTCATCTGTTTTAGGGTCTATATTAGAGTCTATTTTTATATTTTTTACGTCTTTTTTAGCAACACCCTCAGGTAAACGTTTTTCTGCGCCTAAATTCATATGTGCTAGTAATCCTAGCATGAGCCAGTATCTTATTAATTTCATGAGCGACTCCCGTACATCGAAAAATAATTTTCTTAATAAACTGCATGTTTATTTTTACAAATAATAAAAAAGATAAGATAGTTTACGCAATTACTGTTGAAAATCTATACGGAATTTTTTGCCCCACAACGATTTATCAAATTTGAAATTCATAGCAACCCGTTGAATACTCAAATCGTAAATCAGCATGTTTGAGCGCTTAATTATCTCGAAGCTTTCAATATTGCCCATTTCGTCAACCACAAAACTTACAACACACTTGGTTCCGCGAGCAACGCCCAACGGTGGTCGCCACAGTCGCTGAACTTCGCTTTGAATTTTTTTGTGGTACACGGCCTGTTCTTTATCTGATAACGCGAACAAATTAAATTCTTCTTGTTCTTGCCCATCATCTTGCCCGTTATCATCATGATCACGATCATCTTGATTATCTTCTAAATCGTCTAACTGGTCGTCATCTTCTTCTCGTGCGCTCAACTGTTTTTTATCACGCTGGCGCACTTCTTCTTGTTCTCGTTCTCTTTCTTGCTCTCGCTCACGTTCTCGCTCACGTTCTTGATCTTCTTGTCGCTGACGTTCTTGCTCTCGCTCGCGCTCTTCTTGTTCTTGTTTTTCTTTTCGTTCTTTTTCTCGTTCTTTTTCGAGTGCTTTAGCTTGTTTTTTATCTTTCTCTTTTTTAGCTCTTTGCTGTAATGTCCCAATATGGGCACCGTCACCATCATACTTTTCTTTTGTTTTTTGGCGCATTTTCTCAAGCGCCTGTTTTTCTGCTTTCTTTATATTTTTTATATTTTTTTTCTCAGGTTTTATTTTTTTACTGTTTTTATTTTTTGAACTATTTTGCGGGTTTTTATGAGAATTTTTACCCGAAGCTTTACCTGAATTTTTAGAAGACCTAGAAGAATTTGAAGAATTCGATCTATTTTTACCGTGCAAGACTATTTTCTTCTGCGGCGACTTGAAGAAAACTTTTGCGTTCTTTTTTGAATGGGCACCAAAAACTAAAAACGATTTTTGCTTATTATCATGAAGCGTGATTGCCAAGACTAAAATAATAACACAATGCACAAACAACGAACCCAGGAGATAATTTTGAGGAATTTTATTGTTCATACATCGGCTCTACAATCACGCATTAATCACACATTATTTCTGGTGGACATTGCAACAAACTTAACCCCAGCTTGCTTTAATTCGTCGACAATACTAATAACTTTGCCGTATTGTATGCCTTCGTCAGCCTGAACATATACGGGTAGGTCATTTTTTTGGACAAGTGCTTTTTGTACAGCTTGAGCAAGTGAAGAACGTTCAATAGGATAACTGTTAAAAAAAAGCTTATTTTCTTTATTAAGCGTAACAACAAGTTCTTGTTGCGCGCTTACCTCTTTTGATTTTCCATGTGGTAAGTCAACGCGAATGGCATTTTGAACCATGGGCGTTGCCACCATAAAAATTAGTAATAACGTTGCAAACGTATCAATTAATGGCGTCAGCGACACTTCAGGCATAGGAAAACGTTTGCCACGTTTTTTGCGCAATCTTGCCATAATTAACCCCTTATTTTACAAAAGCTTGTTTTGCAAGCGCGAGAAATTTATCACTCACATCGCCCAACTGAAACTCTAACTTACGAAGTTCATTTGAAAAATAGTGAAACGCAACCATAGCAGGAATTGCAACAATAAGACCTCCCAATGTTGTAATTAATGCTTCTGCAATCCCTGGAGCAACCGTTGCAATATCAGTTGACTGTTGCTGGCTAATATCAAGAAACGCATGAATCAGTCCCCAGATGGTTCCAAATAACCCAATCAATGGTCCAACCGCTGCGCATGAGCCAAGAACAGGTAAGTAAACTTCTTCTTCAAGTAATAACGAACCTGATAACTTTTCTGAAAATATTTCAAGATCTTCAAAGTCTTTATCGGTCAATACTGTCCCAGTTGTCCCGCCATCTTTTTTGGCGCGATCAAGCATAGCGCGTAACTCACTCAGGTTTTCAACCAACAGCTTTCCGCCAACGGTCTCTTTAAACTCTTTGCTCACACTCACCAGGTCAGTAAACTGTCTGAGCGTGCGCAACTGTCGTAATAAGTCCTGCATCTGTTTTGTTTGTTTACGAAATGCAATAAACTTATAGACAATAATTGCAATACAAACCACTGAAACAGCAAACAGACTCATCAGAATCATTTTGGTCATGATATCTGTTTGAACCAATATTTGCCAACCAGGTGAACTAAAAAATGACGACTTCATTTCGCCCCTTCAAATCAATAATCATTACAGTTTTAAACTCGTTAGATTTGCTTGAGTATAAAGCAAAAGCAAATCTAAATAAACAATCTCCCAATAAAATATCGTGAACTTAAACTTGAACGTATAATTATCGTTAGACTAAAAAACAGCTTAATACACGAAAAAATCTTACCACAACAATCTTTTTAATAATCTAATATATTGACAAACAATCTTTCAACAAGAATGCTTGAATACAGACAACCCAAGTCCCAAATATATTTGTTTCACCAGTAAAAAAGGAGCGCCTATGGCCGAAAAAAAGAATATTCAGAAAATAAAAAAATAATTATACTATTTAGTATATAAAAAAATGTTTTCGCACAGTTTCAAGCGCCGCGGTAGATAATCTCATCGCGGCGTCTTTAAATAAAATATCTAAAAAAACAGCTCCATACTCTCAAGTTCTTACCCTCACCATCTCATAAACGTAAAACCTTGACAGCGCTCACGCCAGTTCTGCATCTTAAGTGGTGCAGAACAAGAAGATAACGACAATTATTATAAAGAGCATAGAAAGGGACAGAATGAAACGCACGGGGACAGGAAGTTTGACCATTATTTTTTTATTGTATAGTACGGTTTTAATAACAGTGCAAAGACCATTGCTGTTTGCCCAAGCAACTCAAACAACACCAACAGTCCAAACAGCTAAACAAGAACGTAAAGCAGCCAAAGCTATTATAAAAACGGCACAAGCTGCTGCGGCAAGTACACCGGCAACAAAAACACCTGTCACAACGACAACAGCTGTCACAGCACCTGCGCCTGTTCCAACAAGAGCAATGGCAAGCGATCAGGTACAACAAAAACGCATGCAAGCAGAAATGCAAGCTAACTATGCTGCCGATCTTGCGCAAGCAAAAACCGTACAAAAACAGGCAATGATCCGCGGCACAGAGCGTATTTTTATAACACCAACCCAACGACCTGGCTCGAAAGTTGCTTCACAAACACCAGTTCAATCATACATGGAAGTTCAACAGCCTGTCATTGCAAATCCAACGCCAGAACAACAAAAGTTGGCACAACAACAAGCAGCCCAACCAAAATATTATGACCCTAAAAAAGACTTTGATCTTCAAACCATGCAAGCACCAGCCCCTGTCTCAGAAGCGCAGCTGTACCAAAGTTTTTATGCCCCAAAAATAGACCAAAAAGTCCCTGTAAATGCTGACCAAAAAGCTGAAAACAAAGCCGCTCGGCAAGCAATAAAAGAGCAAAGACATGAGCTTAAACTTGAAAAACAGGCTCAAAAACTTGAAAAGCTCCAAGCAAAACAGGCACTTGCCAACACAACACCAACGACAGCAACAACCGACCAATCAAGTAATCAAACAACTGACCAATCAAGTAATCAAACAACTGACCAATCAAGTAATCAAACAACCGATCAATCAGCTGCAGACGCAACTGCAAGTACCACCCCAGACTCAAATGCCCTACAAGCACAACCTGACACAACGACAACTGACCCATCAACAAGCGCCAATACACAATCGGTACCTGACACGTCAGTACCTAACACATCAACACCCAGCCCGTCAATACCGGACCCATCGACAGCAGGCACACCAACAGTACCCGACACATCGACAGCGAGCACGTCAGTTCCAGCTATAGACCCGTCTATAACAAGTAATCAGAACCCAACAAACACACAAACGACCCCTTAATTAACACCAGTTAAAAGACCAATTAAAGAAAGATCTGCTTATGCATGTATTAAAAATATTTATGTGCTTTTTATCCCTGCATGTTATTTTCCCGGCACAGACTTCTTTGATCGCTCAAGCAAAAAAAGATCCTGCTGTAAATAAAATGCCTGCGCCGGCACCACAAACGTCGGGACAAAACAGAACCGTTGCTCGCCAACAACAACAGGTAACTCAAACAACAACCGTTGTTACCCCAACAGCAACCCCACAGCCCGGGCAACTAGCTGCGACGCCAGGCATGCAAGAACTACCTCCAGACCTTCAGGCACTTCTCTTAGGTGGAACAGCCGGAGCAGGAGCCCCAACAACCCCGCCGACACAAACGACACCCAATACTCCCGTTACAGGCGCGCCTACACCAACAGCTGCTTCTTCGACACAACTTACTGCAGCACTTGCTCAATACAAACAAAAAGTAGCTACGCTAAATTCTAAAACACAAACCCAAGATCAACAAAAAATAATTACCGACTTTATCACTGAAATTTTAGACCCAGCACTGACCTCAAAACAGACAACTATTGGATCGTTACAAGATATTCAAAAAGTACTCGCAGCCATTATCATCGACCTTAAAACATTACAAACATCATTGCCCCAAATACCTGCGATGGCAGATCATGTGAGCTCAACAGCAACCCAAGTGACACTACTTTCAAACAAACAAGACGATATAACACGAAAAATTGAGCAACTTGGAAAAATTGCCAGCTTACTTGCAACAGCACGAAAAGCCTCGCTTGATAACATACAAAATAAAGTAAACCAGTATCTTCTTGTTTTAGGGCAAATAAACCAAACTATTCCTGATTTTTATATACAAGAGTTCATCAAAGACTTATACACGCTTGTGACAGCTGCGCGCGGCCAAGAGACAACAAAAGTAACTATCGTTAAGCAGCTGCTCGATCAAACAGCTCTTAACAAAGCACTCTCAAAAGATCAGCTTTTGCAAATCCAAGGGCTTATAACAATCTTGCTTGGCCAAGCCGCAACCAAAATCACACCGGTAAAAATTGCATCACCTGAAGATCTAAAAAATAAACTAGCAGCCATTCAAAAGCTTCCAACACTGTTTGAAAAAATAACAGGATGCGAAGAAGCACTTGGGCTCGTTGGCGACACAACAGCACAAAGTGAAAAAAATACACTTGTTAATATTTTTAAAGATTTTATGGGCACATTGCCAACAATAAAAAAAGCTGAACTTGCAGAACTACGAAACCTTTTTGACGCAGCGTCAAAAAACCCTTTTTTGCTTGCAGCAAACCAGCAACCCATTATGAGTCGTTGGCTTACCGTCGTAACACAGTCGTTACTAACAATAGATAATACAAATCCATTGCTCGCGAGTGTAAAACCGTTGCTCGACCAAACAAAAAACGACTATAGCGACCAACTTACTATCTGTAACTTAGCAGTTGTACTTGCAACATTCAGTCCCCCTGCCAGCGAAATGGACACCAAAAGTAGCACAAGTTTGGCATCAAAAATTCGTGATAAAATATATTTTTTATATGTAAACCGTGGCAACAGAAGTTATGACGATCTCACGATGCTTAAAAATATTTTTACGCTCACCAAACAAGTGCCTATTCTTGCAACCCTTATCACGCCACAATGGGAAAATACGCTCACGCTTGATCGAGCACTTGCGTCAGCAGGAACAAAAACAAACGTTCTTGATCAGCTGCAAGACTTTCAAACGGCGTTACCATTACTTACTGACAAAACTGACGCTTACGAAAAGCAAATATTTATAACAGCGTTAAGCAATATTTTTACCAACAGAAAAGATCGCGCTGTTATAGAGCTTGAAAAGTTTAAAGACTTTCTGGGCAAGCTTACTGCTCCAGATTTTGTCAGTAAAAAAATCTTTGACAAGCCAACCAACGCCCAACTCGTAACCTGGTTCAACATTATATCGTGCACGTTACAATTATTGGCCCCGTACAATCATAAAAATCTTCAAGAGGGTATTAACGTCTATCAATCACTTCTTCCAATAGTTGCTTTGCCCGAAGCTAATTATGAAAAAAATCTTTTTAGTGACCTCTTGGCATATCTTTTTGCTCTACGATCAAAACTTGAGAACAGTGATTTGGTTATCTTAAAAAACTTTTTTGAGCTCATAAAAAACACGCCAAATCTTTTGGCCCAAAATCAACTTTCGATATTTAATGCGTGGCTTCAAGACTTAACCCAAACAAGCATAGGTACTCCAGAGCCAGAAAAACCTGCCGAAACCCCTACAAAAACACCTGCGACATCTAGCTCAAAAACAGACCCTAATTACCTTGATTCTCTCATTACAACAGCGACACAAAAACAGGACCTATCAATGTTTGCAAAAGCACTTACACTTTTCACGCCAACAACTAATACGACAACAAAAAACAGTTTTGTCGCCGGACTTAATACGCTCTTTACCCAACGGCAAAAGCTCAATGCTAAAAAGTTATTAGCGTTTTTCAAAACAGTCGAACAGAAAAAAGTTGGCGACAGTCTGTTACTTTCGCCGGCTCAAATAACAGTTTTAAAGCAATGGGAAACAATACTCGCCAGTGGGAAGTAAACAAACGTCACCCGTGGCGCACCCTTCGAGACGCCCAGCCTACGCTAAAGCTACGGCGGGCCCTCAGGGCGAGCGCCATTGGAGCCAACGTCATCCCCGTCCTTCGACTTCGCTCAGGACTAAAGGCCCCCGGCTTGCCTGCCCGCCGTAGCTACGTAGAGCGTAGGCTGGGACCGGGGATCCAGGCATAGCTAACTTGTTAAACCCCAAATTAAATCTATCTCAAGACCCGTTTTTTAAGCTCCTCAAGATCAACAATACCCTCGTCGATTTGAATATCATACGCTTTATCTAAAAGCTTGCCCATCTCAGGTCCTGGTTCGATAATACCAATAAGATGTCGTCCCAAAAGTACAGCTTGCTCAGGACGATGCACAACGTTTGCGTCCTGAGCTTTAAGAATAAACTGGTCAAACCGATCTTGATATAAATCAAGCGGCTCAGAATTTGTACCATTGCGCCCACGGTAATCAGCAAGTGCGACAAGCCCAAGTTGCCGCATCGTCACTTCAGGCCACAGTCGTGCCGCAAGTCTTTTATACGCACGTACACTCGCACCTTCACGTAATAAAGAAAACGGCATAAGATGGTGCCGTACTAGTTTAGACACTGCTTTATTCAAAAATATATCATCAGTTAACCGTTTTAATAATTTTTGAGCCGGTATAACGCCAGCTTCTTCATGGCCATGACAATGTAAATCTTCGTCCGTTGTCGTTGCCTTGCCAAGATCATGACACAGCGCCGCAATCGCGATTAAAAATTTTTCGTCTTCGCTTGATCCCCCAGACCCCCATGAAGTCTCGTGATAGTTATCGTACAGAACAGCAGCATCAAGTGCTTGCATCGCGTGCTCAAAAACGTCACCTTCTGGATGATAATCTTTTCTTTGCGGGACACCAACCAACAAATATAACTCTGGAAATATCTCTTGTAACCGCCCAATGCTTTTAAGCCAACGAAACCCCAACGACGGTCTTTTAGATTTTAAAAGTAATTTTTTTATCTCTTCAAATATTCGCTCACGCGCAATCGTGTAATTATCGTCAGATAACACCATTGTTTGGCACAGTACCGTAAGTTCATGATCAGGCTGCATGTCAAAGCGCCCGATAAACTGCATAACACGAAAAAAACGTAACGGGTCTTGTATAAAGAGCTCTTGGTCAACAGCCCTTAGACGTTTATTTTTAATATCTTCAAGCCCATGATATGGGTCTATAATTATAAACTCAAAAATTCCCATACTTACAGCCTGTTCAAGAGCTGCTCGCCCCCCATCATCTGGCGTAAGATTAATCGCCATTGCATTGATCGTTAGGTCCCGTCGGCGACAGGCTTGTTCAAGCGTCATCGTCTGATCAAAAATAACCTCTGGCTTGCGACCAATACTATCTTTTCTCGGTAACGACCAGTCGACATCAAGATGGTATAATCGTAACACGCCAAACTGCTTGCCCACTAAGACGACCGTACCAAACGTTTGTAATACACGCTCAAGATCTTCAAGACCTAAGCCATGAACTTCGATATCAAAGTCTTTTAACTCGCGCCCAAGCACAAGATCACGCACAGAACCGCCAACAAGATAAGCAATCCCACCTGCATGCTTAATCGCTTGTAAAATTGGGCTTAGTTTCTCGAGCATCTCAAATATATTTGGTAATATTTTTTCGTTTTTCATACTATTTTTTACTTTTTTTATTTTTATTTTTTATACAGTCTTGCTTGGGCGCTCGTACTTCTTGTCCGCCGTAGCTACGTTAGAGCGTAGGCTGGGAGGAGGCCGTAGGCCGTCTCGAAGTACAAGAGCGCACTTAAAATACAAACACCTATTTTTTATACAGTCTTGAGTGATTAAGTGCCAACTTAATAACAAAAAATACTAAAGCCCCAACCGTAAAGCCAGCACCAACAAAAAATGTTACCGCAGGACTGTAGTGCATCCACATAAATCCAGCAACAAGATTTGATATAATAATCGCTATCCCACAAATAAAATTAAATACTCCAAATGCCGACCCTCGTACATGGCTTTCGGTCGTGTCTACAATTAACGCATCAAAAATCCCTTGGGTCAAGCCAAGATGTAAACCCCACAAAATAACACCCCCTATAAGGTGCCATGGATTGGTTGCGTAACCAAGAATAATATCGCTGGCAACCAATACAATAAATCCAGCGATAATAAAAAAGAGTCTATTTATACTATCTGATAAGTACCCAGCATAATAAGACGATATCGCAGAAACAACGTTCATAATAATAATAACCAGTGGTGCCAATGCAAATGGCATACCCACCGTCGTCGATCGTAACACTAAAAACGCCTGGCTAAATCGAGCAAACATCAATACGGTCGCAGCAGCAACAACAAGCCAATATCGTGGCCCAAAGTTACACAATACTTTAAACGAAAACGTTACGGGGTTATTTGCTTGATCAAGAAAAACATTTTTGCTTCCTTCTTCTTTTTTTTCTTCTTCGTTTTGTTCTCTTTTTGGTTCTTTAACACCGATTATTAATAACAAAACCGATAAAAACGCCGGAATTACCGCAATCCAAAAAAGCGCACGAAAGTCGTGATCAATATGACCAATATGAGTAAAAATCGCCAACGTAATCATGGCAATTATCGGACCGATAAAAGCGCCTACGTTATCAAGCGCTTGTCGTAACCCAAAGCATAAACCTCGTATAGAAGCAGGCGCCAATTCCCCCAGTAAAGCATCTCTAGGGGCATCTCTCAAGCCCTTGCCAAGCCGATCGATAACACGTGCAGACAATAAAACCCCAACAGAAGAAGCAAAGGGGAAAATAAGCTTTGCACAAGCTGATAAACCATATCCCATGACCGCAAAAATTTTTCTTTTTTTTATAATATCGCTTAAAACACCTGAAAAAATTTTGATCATTAAAACAAGTGCTTCTGCAATACCTTCGATTAAACCAATATAAATAACACTAATCCCGAGTACCGATGACATATAAATGGGCAATAAACTGTTAATAAAATCTGAGGAGATATCCATAAACATGCTGACAAAACCTAAAGCCCAGATACTTTGCGGAACTTTTTTTAACAGCTCAGCTCTTTTTATTATTGTTTTCTGTTCTACCATCTATCTCCCCTTTATTTTTATTATCAGGTACTCAAAACCCAAACCCTTGTGATTTTATATAACTTATCGTAAACTTTATCGTATAACTGCTCATAGTAATTTAATTTTTTTGACATTAAAGCGTGGGGGCTATAGCTCAGTTGGTAGAGCGCATGGATGGCATTCATGAGGCCACCGGTTCGACCCCGGTTAGCTCCACCAGTCTTCGCTCCTCTGGAGCTACGTCTGGCTGCGCCAGTTATATGCGAAGACTGTCCGACGTAGTTGAAAACGAAGACGGACCGCGTTTATCCAGTCCTTCAGCCAGGAGCTTACGTTATGAATTCTACGAGCAAATTTCGCTATCCAAAATTTCTTATCGTACTCACAATCTTTACGTTATTAACACTCTTTTTTAGCGTCAAATACGGGCCACAGTTAAGCGTGTATCTCACGTTTTTAACCTGGAGCTTTTTTATCTTGTGTATTCCCGCAAACCACGGGAATATTATTTTTGGCACACCAATACGCTTATTCAGGCACAAGCCGTTTTTTACCCAACCGTTTGTTTGGATTGGGGCATTTATTCTTAACGCAATAACGTTTACGTTTTCTCCTATGATATACGCACTAACAGTGCCTACGCACTTGCTCCTGCGCATGATCGAAAACCCCTATCCCTGTTGGTTTGTTTTCTTGGTATCTGCTATCGGCACCATGTACCCTATTTTGGTAGGCACCGAAAGATTTTATACCAACAGATACTTGCACCTTCTTATTCAGCATATTATCAAGATTATAAGTATTTTGACGCTTTTATACTGTGCCCATCCCGAGCTCGTGATTATACTAAATACCCTGAGCTAGGCCAGGCACCACAATCTTAACCTGTTCTTCCCCCCCCCTCTCCATACCCCTCTGTATTTTTATTAAAAACCTCTACAAAAATTAAGTTTTTTTCAAGGCGCTCGTCCTGAGGAGCGAAGCTCTGAGCGAGCGTCTCGAAGGATGCCCTTTGGGCACGCCCAAGACATATCTTTACAAAATCTTGCAATCATTGCTTTTGCTCATTCGATTGCGTTAAAATTATTATAGAGTCTAAAAAATGCTGTTTTAATGCCTAACAAGCCCGTTTGGTACAAAGCAGGAAACCAAAAAAACCGAAGAAAAAGGGAAAAAGGAGAATTTGTATGAAAAATTTTCGCATAATGCTCGCTGTTATGTGCGCGGCACTTGCCCACACGCAACTCGCACAAGCAGCTGACGAAACCTTAGCACTTGCCAATTCATTGGGAGCATTAGGAACAGAATTAGGTAAGTTGAGCTCAGCTTTGAGTGGAAAACCAGCATCTACCCTAACCGCAGGTCAAACAGGGGTCATAGGTTTTTATGAGCAAAAAGCTGCTGACGCCAAAAAAGCCAAAGCTGAAGCTGATGCTAAGAAAGACGCAGATGAAGCTAAAAAACAAAAGGGAATCATAGATTTTTACACACAAAAAGCTGCTGACGCCAAAAAAGACGCACCAGCATCTACCCTAACCGCAGGTCAAACAGGGGTCATAGGTTTTTATGAGCAAAAAGCTGCTGACGCCAAAAAAGCCAAAGCTGAAGCTGATGCCAAGAATGATGCAGATGAAGCTAAAAAACAAAAGGGGATCATAGATTTTTATACGCAAAAAGCAAAAGATGAAGCTGATGCTAAGAAAGCAAAAGATGAAACTCAACACCAACAAGGGATCATGGATTTTTACGCTAAGAAAGCCAAAGATGAAGCTGACGCCAAGGCAATGCCTGCAGCAGCAGAGACTAAAACTCCTATGAATCTTGATGATGCCAAGGCTCAACAACAAAATATGATTGCAGAACTAACCAAGCTTAAAGCAGATGCTAATGCAGCACGAAAACTTGCAATAAAAAATCAATTAATTGATATTGATAATCAAGCTGCCTTAACCGAACTTACTGACTTACTACAGAAGGCAGAAGAATCACTTCAAAGTATAAAAAATACTAATCTTAATATCTCAAATACTAGTAAGAATATTAAGCTCATAGAGGGGTATTTCGCGACAGGAAAAGCTGCTGCAGAAAAAGTATTAGCTGATACTCAACCTGCAAAATAGTATCTGTAAATAATATGTAAATAAAAGGAATTTATATGAAAAAGTTTCACGAAATACTCATCGCCATCTCAATAGCTGCTACGTTCACGCAACTCGCACAGGCAGCTGACGAAACCTTAGCACTTGCCAATTCATTGGGAGCATTAGGAACAGAATTAGGTAAGTTGAGCTCAGCTTTGAGTGGAAAACTAGCATCTACCCTAACCGCAGGTCAAACAGGAATCATCGGTTTTTATGAGCAAAAAGCTGCTGACGCCAAAAAAGCCAAAGCTGAAGCTGATGCCAAGAAAGACGCAGATGAAGCTAAACACCAACAAGGGATCATGGATTTTTACGCCAAGAAAGCCAAAGATGAAGCTGACGCCAAAGCATCTACCCTAACCGCAGGTCAAAAAGGGGTCATAGGTTTTTATGAGCAAAAAGCAAAAGATGAAGCTGATGCTAAGAAAGCAAAAGATGAAGCTAAACAGCAACAGGGGATCATGGATTTTTACGCCAAGAAAGCCAAAGATGAAGCTGACGCCAAGGCAAAAGTTAAACCACAAGTAATAGCTGGTATAGAACTTCCAACTTTGTCACCGAGCGCAGCAGAAAAAGCTGCCGCGGCGCTATTATTAGCGGTAAAACCGGTAGAGAAGACTCAACTTATATACAACGTTACTGACAAAATTCCTACAATTTTTAGCCAAGCAAGAATAGGAAAAGCTAAAACCTTTCCTCTCACTGTTATAAATCAACCTGGTTACTTATTAGCACTTGTTGTAATGGCCGAACAACAAATATCAACTGACACAATCAGACAAAATTTAATTGGCAAGGAACCTTATACACCTCAAAACGCAATTGAATTTCTTTTGAAAAAATTAAATGCGTCAGGAATTAAGGAAGATAATCTTTATTATCAACGCCTTGATGCTATTAGAAAATTATGGACATCTAATGCAACTAGTGATGACTTTGACTCAGTCGCTAAAACAGCAATCGACTAAGTTAAAACGGTATATAATAAAAAAGAAGGTCGGGCGAGTCTCGGCCTTCTTTTTTTTGCCTATTTCTAACAACTCCCACTATCTTAGTCTCACTATGTTAGCTCCTGTTATCCGATTTGTAGACTTTGTTTCACGATAATTGCTATAAATTTTTAACAGTATGCTGCGTTAAAAAAATAAAAACTCTAAAACCGGAGAATGTGTATGAAACAAATTCGTGTACTATTTATTATTATCTGTGGGATTCTTGCACAATTACAAATGGCACAAGCAGATATCCCAGCACTTACAGCTGGACTTACACAGTTCAAAACAAATTTAGGAGCTTTGAGCACAGCTTTAGAAAAAATAAAAAAACAAGAAGCTAAAACGCCTGAACAAGATTTAGCTGCAAGTGAAGCTCTTATGGTCTCAGTAATTAAAGATATTAAGACGAAAGATAATGAAACCAATAGAAAAAAGTTAGCTACGTATCAAGAACTCTACAACATTGAAGCAATGGCATACATAACAAAATTTCCAAACAATACAAAACAACTTGTAGCGCTCGCCAAAGATACCATCAAATGGATTGTGGTTGCCGAAGCAGCAAAACTTGAAGCCGCTTCTGGTAAAATAAAAAATTTGTTCAAACCCTGGGTTGGGATGCAACAGCTAAAACAGGAATTTGCTCAGAGGTATACCGAATTCATGTATACACAACTGGCTCGTATTATTCAAAACCTTGATACTGCATCACGTGATGAATTTTATGCTACGCTTGATACTTCTTTAGTACAAGTAGATAAATCAATAAAAGAACTTTCAGGAAAGTACATACTTAAATCAACAAAAACTATCAATAATGTCACATATACTACCGATGAACAGTTAGCGTTAGCAAAAAAAATTGCTCATGACAAAATACTGTCCATAAAACTTATCGTCTTTGATGAAGCAGAAAAACAAATAGGTGCTTGGGTAGATGAATTAACTAAACTTATAGATGATGCAAAAACATCTCTCCAAAATATTTCTCTGAAAATATCTGATAGTGATAAAAAATCTATCCTGGCACTCATTAAGAAAGCTACCGACGCTCTTGACGAAATACAAGCACATGATCTTAAAGATGCAGATTTATTACTCCAAACAGAAGCTCTAAAAAATGCGTTTACTCAAGGAAAAGCTAAAGCACAACAGGCAATGACTGATGCCCTAGCTAAAACACCGATTAATGCCGACGATGCAAACAAACAAAAAGCTACTTGGGTAGCAGAATTTGACAAACTTATCAAAGATGCAAAAAGCAAACTCGCAAAAGCTGCCGCCCAGATTGCACCTAGTGACACTAAAGAGGCCTATGAACTCATGCAAGAGGCAGAAAAATCGCGTACTACTATGCAGGCTATGCATATTAGTACTACAAATTTTCCAACTAAAATAATCGCGATTAAAGATGTTTTTAATGCAGGCAAAGACCAACTCAACAAAGCATTACTCAAAGCTGACCAAGCATTAATTAAAGCTACAGCCAAGATAAAATCCTCTATTACTCTAGAAGATGTAAAAAAATATCAAGCTACCTGGATGACCAAGTTAGAGGATCTTGTAAAGCAAGCAGTAAAAGCTCGTAGTAATGTTCCAAAGAGCACACCAAAGAAAACAAAAGATAAATTTTCAAAGCTCTTACAAGAAGCAAATGCATCA
>Ga0206848_1006_pt2 | contig 114344 bp, 89 predicted proteins | sample Alteio_BWOrgCont_18_FD_152635 | JGI IMG/M metagenome (GOLD analysis project Ga0206848, IMG submission 152635) | Enriched cells from forest soil in Barre Woods Harvard Forest LTER site, Petersham, Massachusetts, United States -... | ecosystem: Environmental > Terrestrial > Soil > Temperate forest >...
TTTAATGGTGCGCGCGACGGTAAATTCTATGCATCACAAGCAACAACAACTAGTACAAACGCAAATTCTGGGGCTTACGTTAACGCATACACAACAGCCTATGTTAAAACGACAGCACAGAAAACTGGCGCTCTAGCTGGTGCTCAAGCTGGTGCAGCGTCAACGATTACGGCGACGTCGGCACCAACAGCACCAACCACCTATTCTACTGATTATCAAAAAGCATATACTGACGCGTTTTATGGCGCTCGCGATGGTAAATTTGCAGCTGCTGCAACAACTGCAGCCTCAGCAACGCCAACACCAACGCCAACAACGTTAACAATTTATACCAATGGGTTTAATGGTTCACGTGATAGCAAATTTTACCTATTACAAGCAATCACATCTATTACTGATATGAACAGTGCAGCATATGTCAATGCATATACGACCAACTATAACCCAGGAACAGCTGCCGGGGCTACAACGGGTGCAGCAATTGATGGCGCCAAAGCTGGTACTGCAGCTGCTAACACAAACCCTGTTGGTCCAGCAACCGTTACAGGCTTTACAACTGACTATGCAAACGCCTATGCGACAAATTATCAAAACAATGGTGTTAGTGCTAACAACGGTAAAGCTGACGCGCTCGCCTACAAAGCTAAATCAACGAGTGACACCAGTTCTGCATACACAACGGCATATAACAATAACTACAATTCAGGAACTGCTGTTGGCGCTACAACAGGCGCTGTTTTTGTCGGTGCTTCTGCCGGTACTGCAGCTGCTAACGCAAGTCCTGTTGGTGCAGCAACGGTTACAGGATATTCTCCTGAGTACACCAATGCCTATGCTGCAGCATATACAACAGCAACAGCGATCAGCACTGCAAATACAATCATGCCTCAATTACAAACTGATATATCGACTACTTCGGGACAAATTCCAGCGCAGGCAACGTGGACAACGCTCAACTTAACCCTGGTAACAAAATCATCGCTTAATCTCATGAAGGGCGATATTAATATTATTAAGCAAATATCTACACAGCTTGCACAACTACCACAAGTCACACAAATGAGAATCGATTTTTCGCAATTCAACCAAGTCGTTAAACAACGTGATGGTACTGGAGCATTGGTATTTGCAACGGCGTTTGCAAATGCGGTCAGTGGTGCATTTAACGATTTAATAAGCCTTGAACAACAGCTTGTCATCGCACAAGGAACAGCTGATGGAAACACTGACGGTATTAACAAAAATCAAAATAATTACACCAACAGTGCATACACAACAAATACTGATTACACGACAGCATATAATACAGCGTATAACCCATGGGTAGGCAAATGATAAAAAGTATTAAAAAAAAGAAAGGTAGGAATATGCAGCTTCTCATGAAAAAAATCCAGCAAAAACTGCTGTATATAACCATTGCCTTAACGACCTTAACATTTTTATCGCCACAGCGCGTCTATGCCGACGCGGCTCTTGATGGTAAAATGGCCGCTCGCGGTGACGCACTCTATTTCCTGTACAATAGTACAAGGTACCCGAGCTTTGTTAATAACAGTTATTTTAAAAGTACCTATAATTTTGTTACCTATTCAACGAGTACTGCAAGCACCTACGCTGCGTGGGTTTACCCTGGACCAAAGCCAACCCTTGCAACAACACAACAAACCTATAATGGCATGAGTTACACGCCCTATGTTTCTCCATGGAGTAGTGGCACGCCAAATAGTGGTTATACAGGATCATATCCTGCGGATACTACTTATTACAGCGCCGCAGCTGATCAGACTGCATATAACAGCGCCTATACAACAGCGTTTGCCAATGAATTAACATTATCAATCAGTGCTCGTGCTGCACGTGATGCTCAAGAAGATGTAACAAACGGTAAGCCTAATAACCCAAGCCCTAACTTAGTAAACCCTAATAGTTACGATCTTGTGTATGTTCCAGCATACAACACTGCCTATAGTTCCGCACAATCGGGCAAAACTGACGCTCTGGCATTTAAAACCCCTGCCTCACCAAACGATACAACGTACATGGCCGGTTATACTTCTAACTACGTTCCCGCTAATGCAGCTTCATATGGTGCTACTGCAGGTAAAACTGCAACATCGGTAACCCCACCTGCAGGATTTTCAAATGACTATAATAATGCTTATAGTGCTGCTTTTGCAGGAAATGCTCGCGGAACGAGCGATAGCTTGGGCAATATTGCTTCGCGTAGTGACCCTAGCGTAACAACAAACCCTGATAACACGGCGTACACAAATGCTTTTGATAAAACTACCTATAAAACTGTCTATACCAGTGCCTATACTGCTGCTTACAGTACCGAAACTCAAGTAATTACTGATACCAACAACGGGACAGCTGCAGGTAAAACACAAGCAGATAGTGACTTTAAAGCTGGAATGCTACAACAGTACGTCAATCCTACAGATTCCACACGACCAATGTACGCTGACTTGGCAAATACAACTGCCAGCAACGCTACAGCTTTGACCGCCAATAATGCCCACAGTAGTACATACGCTCAGGCATTTATCAGTAGTTATGACATCGAATATAACAATAACGCCACCAATGGACTGCTTACTCAAAATCAAGCCGGTACCAACGCTGGTACTTCAGATGCTTCGAACAATAAAACAGCTACAACAATTACGATACCTGCTGGCAGCAATGCCTTAGTTCAAGCGCTTAATAGTGCTTATAATAATAATTATACATCGGCATATAACGGTACTGCTGATGCACTTGCATATAAACTTAAGTCAACAAGTGATACAAGTACAACGTATGTAACTGCCTATACCAACGCATACACCGCAACCGTTATAGCATCTGCACAACAAGCCGGCGCTCAAGCTGGTGCTCTTGCCGGCGGTGCGTCAACTATTACAGCGACATCTACACCAACTGCTCAAACAGCATACACAAACGATTATCAAAAAGCATACACTGACGCTTTTTATGGCGCTCGTGATGGTAAATTTGCTGCTGCTGTAACAACTGCAGCATCGACAACGCCAACACCAACGCCGACAACGTTAACGATTTATACCAACGGGTTTAATGGTGCGCGCGACGGTAAATTCTATGCATCACAAGCAACAACAACTAGTACAAACGCAAATTCTGGGGCTTACGTTAACGCATACACAACAGCTTATGTTAAAACGACAGCACAGAAAACTGGCGCTCTAGCTGGTGCTCAAGCTGGTGCAGCGTCAACGATTACGGCGACTTCAACACCGACAGTACCAACAACATATTCTATTGACTATCAAAAAGCATATACTGACGCATTCTATGGCGCTCGTGATGGTAAATTTGCTGCTGCTGTAACAACTGCAGCATCAGCAACACCAACACCTACACCAACAACATTGACAATTTATACCAACGGGTTTAATGGTGCACGTGATGGTAAATTCTATGCATCACAAGCAACGACATCTGTCATTGATGCAATTTCTGGGGCATATGTTAACGCATACACAGGTAACTACAGCGCAACAAGCGCTGCTTCAGCTGGTGCCTCTACAGGTAAAGCTGCAACGTCGGTAACCCCACCAACAGGATATTCTAATGATTATAATAATGCTTATAGTGCTGCTTTTGCAGGAAATGCTCGCGGAACGAGCGATAGCTTGGGCAATATTGCTTCACGTAGTGACCCAAGCGTAACAACAAACCCTGATAACACGGCATACACAAATGCTTTTGATAAAAATACCTATAAATCTGTTTACACGAGTGCCTATACTGCTGCTTACAGTACCGAAACTCAAGTAATTACTGATACCAACAACGGGACGGCTGCTGGTAAAACACAAGCAGATAGTGACTTTAAAGCTGGAATGCTACAACAGTACGTCAATCCTGCAGATTCCACACGACCAATGTACGCTGACTTGGCAAATACAACTGCCAGCAACGCTGCAGCTTTAACTGCTAATAATACTCACAGCAGTACGTATGCTCAGGCATTTATCAGTAGTTATGACACCGAATATAACAATAACGTCACCAATGGACTGCTTACTCAAAATCAAGCCGGTACCAATGCCGGTATTACCGCTGGCGCTAATGCTGCGCAACTTGCACAATCTACAACCGGCAATGCACTTGCTCAGGCTCTTGCCAACACCTACAATAATAACTTCAACAATACTGTCATACTCTTAACGAATGCTTATAATGCAGGTAGTACTGCTGGTACCAGCGCTGCAGCGGGCGTAACAAAACCTGCAACCATACCTGCTCCTCCAACAGGTAGTCCAGACCCTACCCTTTTCCCTACTTTTACCAATGCTTACAATACAGCATATACAAATGGGTATACAGCTGGTTATTATAACGCAACTCGTGGTACTAGTGACGGGACAAATTCTGTCACCAGCACAACAACAACATTACCGGTTGCTGCTACAACGCTGCCTAGCGTATATCAAACTGCTTATAACAGTGCTGCAACAAATGCCCTTGCTGGTAAAAACGACGCGTTAGCGTTTAAAGTTCCTGCTTCAACAAATCTCAGTTATATGGCTGGCTATAATAATGCTTACACTGCAGCTGTTGAAGCTGCAGCTGCTACGCAAGGTGCTACTGATGGTACTACTGCTGGTTCTGCTACCGGTGCTGCAGCTCCTCCATCTGCTGGTGTTAGTACGAAAACTGCTGAATATAATACTGGATACAATAGCAGCGGTGGTTACATACCTGCTTATGCTGCTGCTTACACAAGTAGTTCTGCTGGTACCTCAGCTGGTACAAGTGATGCCAAAAATTATAATATTGCTATCACAACAGCACCTTCGGGCACAACTAATGCAACGGCTTACATGAACGCCTATAATACCGCATACGCTGCCGGTTATACAAACAATACAACGGTTAAAGCTGCTGCTGCTACGCAAGGTGCTACTGATGGTGCTACTGCTGGTTCTGCTACCGGTGCTGCAGCTCCTCCGTCTGCTGGTGTTAGCACGAAAACTGCTGAATATAATACTGGATACAATAGCAGCGGTGGTTACATACCTACTTATGCTGCTGCTTACGCTGGTACCTTAGCTGGTACAAATGATGCCAAAAATTATAATATTGCTATCACAACAGCACCTTCGGGCACAACTAATGCAACGGCTTACATGAACGCCTATAATACCGAATACGCTGCCGGTTATACAAATAATACAACGGTTAAAGCTGCTGCTGCTACGCAAGGTGCTGCCGCTGGTGCTACTGCTGGTTCTGCTACCGGTGCTGCAGCTCCTCCGTCTGCTGGTGTTAGCACGAAAACTGCTGAATATAATACTGGATACAATAGCAGCGGTGGTTACATACCTGCTTATGCTGCTGCTTACACAAGTAGTTCTGCTGGTACCTCAGCTGGTACAAGTGATGCCAAAAATTATAATATTGCTATCACAACAGCACCTTCGGGCACAACTAATGCAACGGCTTACATGAACGCCTATAATACCGCATACGCTGCCGGTTATACAAACAATACAACGGTTAAAGCTGCTGCTGCTACGCAAGGTGCTACTGATGGTGCTACTGCTGGTTCTGCTACCGGTGCTGCAGCTCCTCCGTCTGCTGGTGTTAGCACGAAAACTGCTGAATATAATACTGGATACAATAGCAGCGGTGGTTACATACCTGCTTATACTACCGGCTATAACAGTGCACAATCTGGCAAAACAGACGCACTGGCATCTAAAGCTCCTGTTTTATCAACGAATACAAGTTACATGGCCGGTTACAATAATAACTATGTCGCCGCTAATGCTGCTTCAGCCGGGACTACTGCTGGTAAAACAGCAACGTCAGTAAATCCACCCGCAGGATTTTCAAATGATTACAATAATGCGTATAGCGCTGTCTTTGCTGGAAACGCTCGCGGAGCAAGCGATAGCTTGAATAATATTGCCATGCGCAACGACCCAAGCGCAACAACAAGTCCTGATTACACGGCATACACAAATGCTTTTGATAAAAATACTTACAAAACTGTCTATACCAATGCCTATAACGCTGCTTACACAACTGAAAATGACTTGCTTACAGGAACTAATGCTGGTACCAAGCAGGCTGACAGTGACTTTGCAGCCGGAATTCTGCAACAATATATCAATCCAGCTGATGCTTATGTGCCAAACTATCCTGACACCACTGCCAAAACAACGGCAAACGCTGCGGCTTTAACTGCCAATAACGCTCATAGTAGTACGTATGCTCAGGCTTTTATTAGTAGTTATGACAGCGAATATAACGCGAAGCTTACCAGCGCACTGCTTGCTCAAAATCAAGCAGGTACCAGTGCCGGGATTACCGCTGGCCCTAATGCTCAAATAGTTGCACAATCTACAACCGGCAATGCGCTTGCTCAGGCTCTTGCTAACACGTACAATAATAACTTTAACAATACTGTCACACTCTTAAATAACGCTCAGACCGCAGGTACTACTGCTGGTACCAGCGCTGCAGCGGGCGTAACAACACCTGCAACCATACCTGCTCCACCAGCAGGCAGCCCAACAAGTACTGCGTTTGTTACGGCCTTCAATACAGCATATACAAATGGGTATACAACCGGTTATTATAATACAGCTCATGGTACTGCTGACGGTACTGCTGCAGTAACGAGTACTACAACAACGTTACCGGTTGCTGCTACAACAGTACCAACTGCGTATCAAACTGCCTATAACACTGCTGCAACAAATGCGTTCTATACCTCAGCTCGTGGTACTACTGACGGTACAAATTCTGTAACCAGCACAACAACAACATTACCGGTTGCCGCAACAACGCTGCCTAGCGTGTATCAAACTGCCTATAACGGTGCTGCAAGCATAGCATTTGCAGGAAAAGCTGATGCTATAGGCTTTAAACCTCCTGCTGCTTCAACTAATCAAAACTACATGGCTATCTATAATGCCAACTACAACACAACAAACGCTATAACTGCTGGTAACACAGCTGGTAACACAGCTGGTCAAGCAGCTGCACGAGGTGCTACGCCAACAAATCAAACAACTTATTCTACTGACTATCAAACGGGATATAGTACTGGGTTCTATCAAGCTCGCGGTACAGCTGATGGCCAACTTGATGGCAAAAATTATGTCGCTAAGAATTACAGCTCTAATAATACAACGTATCAAACGTCATATGACGCTGCGTATAACAGTGCCTATGTTGCGCAAACACAGGTAATTAACGATGTTAATGCAGGAACGGCTGCTGGTACCAAGCAGGCTGACAGTGACGTTGCTGCTAAAAAACTTAAACAGTATTCTGTTAATATTTATACAACCGATCCGAACGAAACTCGTTATATGGATACTGCAGGTGTTATTAATGCCAATAATAATGCTGTAACCGGTAGTACTAACTATCAACAAGCGTTTATTAGTGGGTATGATACTGAATACGAAACGGCTGTCACAAGCGCGCTACTTGCACAAAACCAAGCAGGCTCTAATGCTGGTACTGCTGACGGGTCAAATAATAAACCTGCTACAACAATTACAACTCCTGCTGGTAGCAATATATTGGTTCAAGATCTTAACAATACGTATAACAACAATTACATGACAGCGTATAATGCTGCCGTAAGTTCTGTAAACGGTAAAGCTGACGCCCTTGCATTTAAAGCCCAATCTACAAGTGACACCAGTACGGCGTACACAACAGCGTATAACAATACCTACACAGCAGCTGTAAAAACGGCTGCTGCAAATGCTGGTACTAGTGCTGGTACAAACGCCGCTAACGCGACACCTGTAGGTGCTTCGACAGTTTCTGGATTTGCGCCGGAGTACACAAACGCTTACGCGAGTGCCTATACAAGTGCAACAACAAGTGCTGCTAACGGTAAAACCGACGCGCTTGCGTTTAAACCTAAGTCGACCAGTGATACTAGTACAAGTTATACGACTGCGTATAGTAATAACTATAATCAAGCAAACGCTACAACTGCGGGTAACACAGCTGGTAACACAGCTGGTCAAGTAGCTGCACGAGGTGCTACCCCAACAACACAAACAGCTTATTCAAGTGACTATCAAACGGGATATAGTACTGGGTTCTATCAAACTCGCGGTACAGCTGATGGCCAACTTGATGGCAAAAATTATGTTGCTAAGAATTACAGCTCTAATAATACAACGTATCAAACGTCATATGACGCTGCGTATAACAGTGCCTATGTTGCACAAACACAGGTAATTAACGATGTTAATGCAGGAACGGCTGCTGGTACCAAGCAGGCAGATAAAGATGTCGCGGCTAAAAAACTTAAACAATATGCTGTTAATATCTATACAACTGATCCGAACGAAACTCGTTATATGGATACTGCGGGCGTTATTAATGCCAATAATAATGCTGTAACCGGTAGTACTAACTATCAACAGGCGTTTATTAGTGGGTATGATACTGAATACGAAACGGCTGTCACAAGCGCGTTACTTGCACAAAACCAAGCAGGCTCTAATGCTGGTACTGCTGACGGATCGAATAGTAAGCCATCGACAACAATTATAACGCCTGCTGGTAGTAATATATTGGTTCAAGACCTTAATAACGCATACAACAATAGTTACACCCCTGCGTACAATACAGCTCTCAGTACTTTCAATGGGAACGCTGACGCTCTTGCGTACAAAGCTCAGTCAACAACTGATACAAGTAATGCATACACAACAGCATATACTAACGCATACACAGCGACGGTAAAAACTGCTGCTGCAAATGCTGGTACTACTGCTGGTACAAACGCTGCTAATGCGACACCTGTAGGTGCTCCAACAGCAACAGGCTTTACACCTGAATACACAGGCGCTTACGCGAGTGCGTATGCAGCTACGCTCGCAAGTACTACCAACGGTAAAGCTGATGCGCTTGCATTCAAACCTAAATCAACCAGTGATACCAGTACTGCGTATGTAAACGCATATAACAGTAACTATAATCAAACAAATGCAACGACAGCTGGTACTGCAGCAGGTACTACAGCAGCTAATGCGACCCCGATTGGTACTCCAACAATTACAGGATATACTCCTGAGTACATAAACGCCTATGCGAGTGCCTATACAAGTGCAGTAACAAGTAGTACTAATGGTAAAGCTGACGCCCTTGCATTTAAAGCTAAGTCGACCAGTGACACCAGTACAAGTTACACAAATGCGTATAGTAATAATTATAATCAAGCAAACGCTACAAACGCTGGTACAACAGCTGGTACAACTGATGGTCAAACAGCAGCGAGAAACGCTACTCCAACAACTCAAACAATCTATTCTATAGACTATCAAACAGGATATAATACTGGCTTCTATCAAGCTCGCGGAACGTTAGACGGTCAAATCGATGGTAAAAATTATGCCAACCAAAATTATAGTTCTACCAATACTGCGTATCGTACAGCATATGACGCTGCATACAATAGTGCGTATGTTGCAGAAACTAAAATGATTGCTGATACTAACGCAGGAACGCTTGCCGGTACAGCGCAAGCAGATAAAGACGTTGCAGCTAAAAAACTTAAACAATATTCAAGTAATATAAACTCAACTGATCCGAACGAAACCCGTTATATGGACACGCAAGTGGTTATCACAGCAAATAATAATGCTGTACCGGGAAGCTCGAGCTATCAACAAGCATTTATTAATGCGTATGATAACGAATATGAAACAGCTGTCACAAACGCGTTACTTGCACAAAATCAAACAGGTTCTACTGCTGGTACTGCTGACGGGTCAAATAATAAACCTGCTACAACAATTACAACGCCTGCTGGTAGCAATATATTGGTTCAAGATCTTAACGGTGCGTATAACAATAATTACACAGCAGCGTACAATGCTGCGATAAGTAGCGCAAATGGTAAAGCTGACGCACTTGCCTTTAAAGCCCAATCTACAAGTGACGCCAGTACGGCGTACACGACAGCGTATAACACAGCATACACAGCAACGGTAAAAGCTGCTGCAACAACTGCTGGTTCTACAGCGGGTACTAACGCTGCTACTACAATACCTGCAGGTCCTGCAATAGTCACTGGCTTTACAACAGAATACTCTAATGCCTACACAACGGCGTATACAGCAGTATTAACAAGCGCTAATAACGGTAAAACTGATGCACTTGCGTATAAAGCTCCATCAACAACTGATACAAGTACGGCATACACAACGGCGTATAACAGTACCTACACAGCTCCTATTAAAGCTGCTGCAACAACTGCTGGCTCTACAGCTGGTACTAATGCAGCAAATGCTACACCAATTGGAACTCCAACAGTTACTGGATTTACGACAGAATACACAAGCGCTTACGCGAGTGCCTATACAGCTGCGACAACAAGTGCTGCAAATGGTAAAGCTGACGCACTTGCGTTTAAAGCGCAGTCGACAAGTGACACAAGTACTGCCTACATAACAGCGTATAACACGACATATACAGCAGCTGTAAAAACTGCTGCAACAACTGCAGGTGCTACAGCGGGTACTACTGCAGCTAATGCAACACCAATTGGTGCTGCGACTATAACAGGCTTTACACCAGAATACACAGGCGCTTACGCGAGTGCCTATACAGCTGCAACAACAAGTGCTGCAAATGGTAAAGCTGACGCCCTTGCGTATAAGGCTCAATCGACAAGTGACACAAGTACTGCGTACACGATAGCGTATAACACGACATATACAGCAGCTGTAAAAACTGCTGCAACAAATGCTGGTTCTGCAGCGGGTACTACTGCAGCTAACGCGACACCTGTCGGTGCTCCAACAGTAATAGGATTTACACCTGAATACACAGGCGCTTACGCGAGTGCGTATGCAACTGCTCTAGCAAGCGCTACCAATGGTAAAACTGATGCACTTGCGTTTAAACCTAAGTCTACCAGTGACACCAGTACAAGTTACACCACTGCGTATACAAATAATTATAATCAAACAAGTGCTATAACAGCTGGTACGACAGCTGGTACAACAGCTGGTCAAACGGCTGTTCGAAGTGCTACTCCAACAACACAAACAACATATTCTATAGACTATCAAACCGGATATATTTCTGGTTTCTATCAAGCGCGTGGAACGTCAGACGGTCAAGCTGACGGTAAAAATTATGTTGCTAAGAATTACAGCTCAAACAATACAAGCTATCAAGCTGCTTATGATATAGCATATAACAGTGCATATACGGCACAAACCCAAGTACTTGCCGATATTAACGCTGGAACTATTGCTGGTACGGCACAGGCAGACAAAGATGTCGTTGCTAAAAAACTTAAACAATATTCAAGTAATATTAACACAACTGATCCAAGCGAAACCCGTTACATGGATATTCCTACGACGATTACAACAAATAATAACGCTCTTACGGGAAGTTCTGATTATAATCAAGCGTTTATGAGTGGGTATGATAACGAATATGAAACGGCTGTCACAAGCGCATTGCTTGCTCAAAATCAAGCAGGTACAACTGCTGGTACTGCTGACGGTTCAAATAATAAGCCAGCTACAACAATTATAACTCCAGCTGGTAGTAATATATTGGTTCAAGATCTTAATAACGCATACAACAATAGTTACACCCCTGCGTACAATATTGCTCTCAGTACTTTCAATGGAAAAGCTGACGCTCTTGCGTACAAAGCTCAGTCGACAACTGATACAAGTAGTGCATACACGACAGCATATAATAGTACGTATACGACAGCTGTTAAAGCTGCTGCGACGACTGCTGGTACTACTGCTGGTGCCAACGCTGCTAATGCAACACCTGTAGGCGCTCCAACAGTTACTGGATTTACGACAGAATACACAAGCGCTTATGCGAGTGCCTATACAAGCGCAGTAACAAGTGCTAATAACGGTAAAACTGACGCACTTGCGTATAAAGCTCAATCGACAAGTGACACAAGTACTGCCTACTCAACAGCATATAATACTGCATATACGATAGCTGTTAAAGCTGCCGCAACAGCTGCTGGTACTGCTGCTGGTACAACTGATGGTCAAGCAGCTACTCGAAATGCAACACCTGTTGCCCAAACAACATATTCAAGTGACTACCAAACAGGATATAGTACTGGTTTCTATCAAGCTCGCGGAACGTCAGACGGTCAAATCGACGGTAAAAATTATGTCACCCAAAATTATAGCTCTACAAATGCGATATATCATACAGCGTATGATGCTGCGTACAATAGTGCTTTTGTTTCAGAAACTAAAGTACTTAACGATATTAACGCAGGAACGCTTGCCGGTACAGCGCAAGCAGATAAAGACGTTGCAGCTAAAAAACTTAAACAATATTCAAGTAATATTAATACAACTGATCCGAACGAAACCCGTTATATGGACACACAAGTAATAATTACAACAAATAATAATGCAGTACCGGGAAGCTCGAGCTATCAACAGGCATTTATTAATAGTTACGATACTGAATATGAAACAGCTGTCACAAATGCTTTACTTACACAAAATCAAGCAGGCTCTAATGCTGGTAATATTGACGCATTAAGCAATAAATCTGCGACAACAATTACAACGCCAGCTGGTAGTAATATATTAGTTCAAGATCTTAACAGTGCATATAATAATAATTACACAGCAGCGTATAATACGGTGATCAGCAGCGCAAACGGTAAAACTGACGCACTTGCATTTAAAGCTCCATCGACAACTGACACCAGTAGTGCATACACAAACGCATATACTAACGCATACACAGCGACGGTAAAAACGGCTGCAACTACTGCAGGTACAACTGCGGGTACAAACGCTGCTAACGCGACACCTATTGGTACTGCAACAGTAACTGGCTTTACTCCTGAATATACGAGTGCTTACGCTGCTGCGTATACAGCAGTATTAACAAGTGCTAGTAACGGTAAAGCTGACGCACTTGCGTATAAAGCTCAATCGACAAGTGACACAAGTACTGCGTACACGACAGCATATAATACTGCGTATACAGCAGCTGTAAAAACTGCTGCAACAAATGCAGGTTCTACAGCAGGTACCAACGCTGCCAACGCGATACCTGTAGGCGCTCCAACAGTTGCTGGATTTACGACAGAATACACAGGCGCTTACGCGAATGCATATACAAGTGCAGTAACAAGTATCGCTAACGGTAAAGCTGACGCGCTTGCGTTTAAACCTAAGTCTACCAGTGACACCAGTACAAGTTACACTACTGCGTATACAAATAATTATAATCAAACAAGTGCTACAACAGCTGGTACGACTGCTGGGACAACAGCTGGTCAAACGGCTACCCGAAGTGCAACACCTGTTGCTCAAACAACATATTCTATAGACTATCAAACCGGATATATTTCTGGTTTCTATCAAGCGCGCGGAACGTCAGACGGTCAAGCTGACGGTAAAAATTATGTTGCTAAGAATTACAGCTCCAACAATACAAGCTATCAAGCTGCTTATGATATAGCATATAACAGTACATATACGGCACAAACACAGGTGATTGCTGATATTAACGCTGGAACAGTTGCAGGTACAGCGCAAGCAGACAAAGACGTTGCTGCTAAAAAACTTAAACAATACACACCAAATATTAACACAACTGACCCAATAGAACTTCGTTATATGGATATTCCTGCGACGATTACGACAAATAATAACGCTCTTACGGGAAGTTCTAATTATCAACAAGCATTTATTTCGAGTTATGATAACGAATATGAAACAGCTGTTACCAACGCTCTTGCTGCCCAAAATAGTGCTGGTGCAACTGCTGGTGCAGCTGACAGCACAGGTAACAAACAGGCTACAATAATAATAACACCTGCTGGTAGTAATATACTGGTTCAAGATTTAAATAGTGCTTATAACAATAGTTATAATACTAATTTCTATACAGCTGCTCGTGGTACAACTGACGGGACTGCTGCAGGAATTATAGCAACAAGCACGCCGATACAAAGTTCTACAGGTTATTCTGTATACGACACAGCGTATAATTCAGCTGCAACGACAGCGTATACTAATAAACAAACTGGTATTACAGACGCAGTTGCGTTTAAAGCACCAACAAGTAATAACACAAATTACATGAATAGTTATAACGCAAATTATAATCAAGCTAACGCTATAACAGCCGGTACTGCTGCAGGAATTATAGCAACAAGCGCTACACCTCCTGCTGGGTATTCTGTTGATTATAATAACGCGTATACGAGTGCTTATACCAGTGCACAGGCCGGTAAAGCTGACGCACTTGCGTACAAAACAGCGACAAGCACTAATACAAGTTACACAGCTGGGTATACAGCAAATTATAATCAAGCAAGTGCTACAACAGCGGGTACTACAGCTGGTAACACAGCTGGTCAAACGGCTACCCGAAGTGCTACTCCAACAACACAAACAGCATACTCTATAGACTATCAAACGGGGTATATTTCTGGTTTCTATCAAGCGCGTGGAACGTCAGATGGTCAACTTGATGGCAAAAATTATGTTGCTAAGAATTACAGCGCTAATAATACAAGCTATCAAACTGCATATGATGCTGCGTATAATAGCGCATATGTTGGTCAAACTCAGGTACTTGCTGATAGTAACGCTGGAACAGTTGCAGGTACAGCGCAAGCAGATAAAGACATTGCTGCTAAAAAACTTAAACAATACACGCCAAATATCAACACAACCGACCCAATAGAACTTCGTTACATGGATATTCCTGCAACGATTACGACAAATAATAACGCTCTTACGGGAAGTTCTAATTATCAACAAGCGTTTATTTCGAGTTATGATAACGAATATGAAACAGCTGTTACCAACGCTCTTGCTGCCCAAAATAGTGCTGGTGCAACAGCTGGTACTCAAGCAACAACATTGACACTTATGACAATACCTGCTGGTAGTAATATACTGGTTCAAGATCTTGTCACTGCGTATAATAACGGCTATACAACAGGATACTATAATGCAACACGCGGTACGGCTGATGGTACTGCTGCAGTAACAAATGCAACAACAAGCGCTCCAACAAGTTCAACAGGATACGCTCGTTACGACACAGCATATAATACAGCAGCTGCTGCAGCGTTTGCTATAAAAGCAGCACAAAACCCTCTGCTTGTAATTGTTCAAAATATTGCCACGTCAATAACTGCCGCTATAACATCACCTCAAAACGCAACACAAACGAGTCTGTTTGCATCAGTTACGGGCGATATTGCAAAAATAACAAGCTTAACCGCAAGTACATTACAGCAGCAATTAACAAATATTACGACCTTAAAGGGCAAATTCCCACTCTATCAATCGCTTGCACTGCAACAAAACTTATCGTCGCTAGCAACACTGTGTAGCAATATGACCACAGGGCTGACAAACTTAGCGCAATCGATAACACCTGCAACAACAACACCTGCAGTAGACCCAATCGCCCAAGGGACAGCTGACGGTACCACTGATGGTACAAATCAGGTTGCTATGAACTACAAGTCTACCAACGCTTCATATATATCGGCATATAACACAGCGTATTACCCTATACGAGGTACCAAAGATGGTACTGCTGACGGAACTAATCAAATTGCTGTAACCTATAAATTTACCGATGCAACATATCAAACAGCCTATAGTACAGCATATTGCCCTGCTCGCGGAACAAAAGACGGTACTATGGGCGTAGCTCCAATAAAAATGACCGTTGCAACCTATCAGGCGCTATATGATAAAACCTATTACCCTGCCCGAGGAACAAAAGATGGTTCAATGGCTAAAGCTCCTATGGTAATTGCTGCCGGTGCCAATAACACAGCCTATGATGCAACATACTATCCTGCACGTGGTACAAAAGATGGAACAACAGCAGGAGCTGCAAAACAAAAATCTTCGTATTTATTTACAGCTAAGCAAGTACCAACCCCTGCGCTGTATACGGCATATACCAAAGCGTATGATGCTGCGTATGCTCTAGCGACTAAGAAATAATAACATAAAAAAGGCCCCCGATTTTTTCGGGGGCCTTTTTTATGTTAAAAATTATATCTTATTTAAGAACAGGCGCTGTCTGTTCTACCTGATACAATAAAAACTTATTGTAAACGCGACTTGCAAAACGAGCAACAGAATCGGCCATAGAATCAACCATCGTTGACGATGACTCTTCAAGACCATACTCATCGTCACCAGAAAGAAACTTCATAATACCTGTCGTTCTTTTTGCATGAACAAACTGTATCTCTTGAGTAATTTTGGCAAGCTTTTTGATCTCAGTAACAGCATCATAGTATGAACCAACTTTATCAATAAGCTTAAGCTTGAGCGCTTGGTTCCCCGTGAAAACTTTACCATCAGCCCATACTTTCGCGTCTTTTATTGACAACTTTCTTTCTAGTGCAACGTCAGTTAAAAACTGTTGATAGGTATCGTCAGACAGCTGTTGTAAATACTTTTTTTCGTCAGCACTCGTGTCTTTAACGCTACTTCCCACGGTCTTATAGGCACCGGACTGAACAAAGCTGTAATACACTTTCCAGGACTCCATAAAGTTTTTAATATTGGGCAGCCCCATATACACACCAACACTGCCAACAAGCGCCGATGGCGTTGCAATAATCGTGTTCGCAGCAACAGCAACGTTGTAAGCAGCTGAAGCACATAAGTTTTCAACCAAGACGACAACCGGTTTTTTTTCTTTAAAGCGTTTAAGTTCGCTAAAAAATGCCTGACTTGCACCTGGAAAACCTCCTGGAGAGTTAACACGAAGTAACAGTGCTTTAATATCAGAATCTTTAGAAAACTCTTCAAGACGTTTAATATAAAATGACGGGTCGTTTATTTCGCCGGTTACATTAAGAAGACCGACATGTGCTTTGGGAGAAAGCGCATCATCGGCTGCTGTTTTAAAATTTGAAAAGATACTGGGAAGAAATTGTAAAATCAGTACAACAAAAAATATATTTTTAAGAACGCTAAAAATAGCATCGGCTTTAGAACGTTTTTCAGGGGTGCTCATGGTTTCCTAGGTATTAGTCTTTATTATCAGTTGGTACATCGGGCATTCTATGAGAATCAAATGGCTTGAAAAAACCTTGTTCAACATCGCACACGGGACACATCCATGTGTCATCAAGTTCTTCAAACGGTATTGGGTTGTTTTCAATATTTTTTTCAGCCGTCTCATTGTCATACAAATATCCGCATACCGAACACACATACGCATTCATAGTAATCCCCTTCTTCTTTTTTTTATTTTATTTTTTTGTATTTTTTATATTTTCAAAAATATACAAACAATAAAAACTATCACGAACATATTTAATTATAAGTTTAATTATAAAAAAATTAATGCACACATGATACGATTTAGAAAATAACGAAGAAATTATTTCATGCAAGCAGTGATTTTGCAAGATTCACGGTCTTACTTGTAAGGCGACGGTTTGGTTTTGATGGGTGTTTTTTAATAACCGAAATAACTTTTGGAGAGATAGAAGGCTTATAAACAACTTCTATGATTTGATTTGGTTCTACGCTTTGGTTTTTTGTAAGTGATGAAAACTGTTTTTCAGAACGAGAAGGCTTTTTGCGATATTCTGTATGATAGGTCTTTGTTGATGCTGAGATCGGCTTATTATTGTACATTCTGTAGGTACATTCAACATAATAAGCGTCGCCATCTGACTGTTTTAATTCTTCTTTTATGGTACCTAAAACATCATTAAGCATTTCTGCATCTGACGCAAACTGCTTTGCTTGATGCGAATTTTCTGGTTTTGAACTGTTTTTTATGACAATTGATTGCCCAGTAACAAATGGTACCGCGAAAAATACTGTAAACACTGCTAAACGGGCCTTAATACTCACACACTTCATATATGCCTCCGTGGTTAATAATCGCCGACTCGCGATTTAGACAAACATCTTGAAAGTCCGTCCCTCTTAATCAAAATACACTATTTGAAATATATTTGTTGAGTCTTTATAAACTTCGGTCCAATAATGCTGTATTGTAAGCCTTTGTCCGATTGATCAGGGACGAAATTACAAATAATAAACGATTGTTCGACTTAGCTGTTATTGAAGATTCATCCACTCTATAGTAATCCTTCTATGATGTCAAACCTGTACCAACACCCATCGAGCAACACCTTCCAGATCGCGATTTATTTCTATTTTATTGAAAGTAAATTTTGTAAGCCATGAATCAATAGACCGTTGCGCGATTCCAATTTCGAAAACAACCTGGGGTATAGCATTGTCACACAAAACACTGTTATTTTTTAAATACTTTTTAGCCTGGGATAACAGACGATCATATAACGCATACCCTTGGTCATCTGCAACAAGGGCATTATAATCTTCCCACGCGCGAACGCTTTGATCGAGTCCAGCAAACTCGTGAGCTGCCAAATAGGGCGGATTACTGACAATAAGATCAAACTGTTGCTCAGGCTTTAAAACTTCATACATATCAGACAGCATAAATGTTACATTTGAAATCTGAGTATGTTCTTGGTTTTTTTGGGCTAACACAATTGCTTGGGGATTTTTATCGATACCAATAACATGGGCATTGGGTAAATTTTTTGCCAGGGCAAGGGCGATGCACCCACTTCCGGTACACAAATCTAATAGTAATAATTTTTGGTCTTTAACCGGCTCAAGTTTTTGTATCAGCCAAGTAACCCATTCTTCAGTTTCTGGTCTTGGGATTAAAATTGGCGGTCTAACCAGTATTTCAAGATCACAAAACGGGACTGAACCCAAAATATATTGTAACGGCTTATGTTCCGTAACACGTTCGTGTATCCAGAGCTCAAGTTTTTCATGCTGGGCAGGCGTTAATTCAAGACAACTATTGAGCAAAAGTTCAGCTCGCTTCTTATTGGTGAGATGCTCAAGCATCCACCATGTTTCTTGTTCGGCAATATGATCATGCTCGCACACAGCTTTTAACTTTTTTTTGCTTGCTGTTATGATATCTTGAATATTTTTTTTGGGGGTCATTATTGCTCCCACGCATGAACATAGGTGCACAACGTTCGAACGTCATCCCCGGCTTGAACGGGGATCCAGTAGATCCCACGGTTTAAACCCCCAAAAAAAAATTTGTAATTTCTTGGGCATAACAGTATGTGTTGCCTGGATCCCCGCTTTCGCGGGGATGACGTCGTTGAAAGATCTTCACTCACGAGATACATATATTTACCTTCAACACCCTACGCCAGCAACAGTCTATTCACACAACCAATCAAGTCCTGCAAGTCCCCAGATACAGCTTTAACGTCAGTAATTAATGCCTGAACAGTTTTTAACAGACCCTCTTTGTCTGAACGAACATCGTTTGCCAGTAATAATTTTGTTAACTCTTGATCAAGCTCTTTCAAATTTTTTTCTTCTTGTGCAAGATCTTGAGCAAATAACAATATAGGAGCCTTCAGCCCTGTATATTTTTTACTCACAGCATCTTTGATTGTCGTCATAGCCTGATTTTTGTTCGCTTGCTCTTCCTGTTTGATAGACAAAATTACATCATGTTGCATAGACCAATATAACGTTTTGATTTTTTCTTGAACATTTTTGATACGTGCGTCACCACGATATGAATGTGCAAGCCCGACAAATCGTGCACCTGATGGCGAAATATGTAACGCTTGCCCTGCTGCACTATTTTGCGCTTGTACAAGATCTTTAAATGTTACAGCTGGCGCGCTTTCTAATGCTTTATCAAGCTTGTCGCGCATTTTTTTAAGTCCTGGCATGAGGCTTGCATCAAGACCTGTTTGTACACAAAACATACCCATAAACAGGATAACAATAACTTTTTTATTACTATTTTTTTTCATAATACTCTCTCTTTATGTTTTTTATTTTTTTACTTAGGCGCTCGCCCTGAGGAGCCCTCCGTAGCCTTGCGCAGGCTGGGCGTCTCGAAGGGGCGCACGCTTTACTCGTTCAAAAGTCCTGCAACAAATTCTGGTGCGTCAAACAGCTTAATATCTTCCAGGTTTTCTCCGAACGTAACATAGACAATTGGCAGATGCAATTTTTCAGTAATTGAGAAAACGATACCGCCTTTACCGGTACCATCAAGTTTGGTCAAAACAATACCGTTTAGTTGTGTAGCCTGTCCAAAAATCTCAGCCTGAGCAAAGCTGTTTTGTCCTAGCATAGAGTCAACCGTAAGCCATGTACTAATTGGTTCAGATGCAAGCTGCTTTTCAATAATTTTTCTAATTTTTTCAAGTTCGCGCATAAGATTAACTTTTGATTGCAGTCGCCCTGCTGTATCGATAATAATATGGTCATATTTCTCTTCAAGAAACATTTTGCAGGCATCAAAAATTACTGACGCCGGATCTTGGTTATCTCGGCCAATAAATACATGAACGCCTACTTGGTTTGCCCATGAAGCAAGTTGTTGTGTTGCAGCGGCACGAAATGTGTCACCGGCAACGACCATTACTTTTTTGCCCTGTTGCTTAAGATGATTGGCAAATTTTGCCACAAACGTTGTTTTCCCGCTGCCGTTAACACCGACAAGCATAAGAACCCGCGGCTGAGTATAATGTGATTGATACATTTGTAATTGAGAAATCAAGAGCTTTTCAAGTTCGATTTTTACCTGCTCAAGATTTGTAATCGTGCTGTTTTTGATATCTTCTCGTAACTTCGTGATAATCAAATTCGTTGTCGTTACCCCCGTATCAGCCGAGAGCAACAATACCGATAATTCCTGCAAAAACTGTTCGTCCAGCTTGTTGCGCGAAAATATCGATGCAACACCTGAGGTAAAACTGGTGTAAATTTTTTTAATTTTATCTTTAATAAATCCAAACATGCTTATTCCTAAACTATATTTCTAAAAAGACTTCTTTCGAAACTGTACATTTTCTGCACAACCAGGCGCTCGTCCTGAGGGGCCGCAGGCCGTCTCGAAGGATGCCCGTGGGGCACGCCCAAGTTTTGTAAGAGACCTAATCCAAGACCCGATCTTTCACAATATAATTTTTGAGTATATCTGAACAATTAAAACTGAGTAGTTTCTCGATAAAATCTATAAAACAAGAGCTTTTACTTATTTTTTATACCAATCCAAAAATTTACGAACCGCTCGAACCCGGTAAAAATAGTCCTGATACTTTTCAAGCTCATGACGCATTTGAGCACAGCTTTTATCGGCACCGAGCGGGGTAAAGTAGGTATCGTAGGGCAAATTTTGCTGAGCATCAAAAATCTCTGGGGTATGTAAAATCCCGTCACAGCGCCCTTCAAATACATGATAGCTTTCAGGACCATCAACATAGATCATATATAACAAAAAATAAGCTTTATCTCCTGGTTCAATTAATTTTTTAATCCCTTCAAAGCCTAACCCATAACTAACAAATTTTGAAAGTACACCGGGAAATTTATTATACTTTTCAAAATAGATCCCCGCGTCGTCAATAATTAAGGGCTTTTGCAGAACATCCCATGCTTTTTTTGCTTTATCACGGGCAACTTCTAACTGATCCATCGATTGAATCTCTGGAATATCTATATCACAGGATGTCAGTAAAATTTCAGGTGCATGCTGGGCAAGCATGCGCGCGACTTCATCAAATTTGCCGGTATTAGACGTGACGTAATATATCTCTTTTTTTTCTTGTGTCATAAAATCTTTCTATTTTTGTCATCCTGAACTCGCTAGCCCTTCGTAGCTTGCCGAGCTGTAGCCCGGATAAGCGTAGGATGGTTTCAGGATCTAATCCATTAAAATAACACAAGATTTTAACATAGGCGCTAACCATCAGCAATAACACAATTCTTGCAAAAATCTTGTATAATTTCTTACACTTAAAAAGAGTTCTAGAAATAAAAAATGGGAAAACGGGGGAATTATGTTCTTATATCTAAAAAATAGTCTTAAAATTTTTACACTATTTTTTATTACCGTAACCATATCTGAAGCCCTTTTTGCCAACACAATCGGCAAAGTTATTATGTTGCTTGATCTTGATGGCACCGAACAAAATAGCTCCAATGGCCCTATAACAGATTCTTTAAGACAAGCTATCTATCATAAACTTCCCATTATTGTATCTGGGTATACTATCGAGCGGTATCTCCAAAAAAGTATGATGACCAAAAAAAATTACCAAGAACTCAAAGCTGCGACATATAAAGAAATAACTAAATGGTCAAAAGCAATAGAAGACGGTAAAAAGAATATCGCTGCCCAACAGCATCTAAAATCAGTGTCGAAAATTATGTACACAGAAACAGACGATTTTGGGAATACCAAAACAATACCTATAACGGGTGCGCAGTATCTACAAATTCTTCAAGATAACCTTACTAAAAACCAAAATTATCTCACTGAAGCAAAAAACAAGCTACAACCAGATGCGTGGATTTTACAAGAAAAAGAGATGAAATTAACAGCAGATCAATGGTTTATTCATAAAAAATCAAACGTATTTCTTTTGATCCCCAAAAAATATCTGTTAGACCAAAAAGCACCTATAAGCCCTGAGGGGATCAAAAAAATTGGTTTTGATGTTTCTGCAAAATCTGGATCTGTTGATATAACAAAAGAGGTCGATGCTTTTTGTGCCAACCTCCCTGAAACCAAACCAGATTTTGACGCAAAATATCCAGCGGTAATAAAACCACCGGTCAAGGGCACTTTCAAAGTAAATATCAACGATGTCACCTGCTTTTTTATGCAATTACCTGCAGGTATTGTGTCACCAGAAGAGCAAGAAGAAGAGAAAGAATCAGAAAAAAAAGTAGGCAAACCTAGTAAAAAAGGGTTAGTCAGACTTTTACCCACAAGCCCAATAATAACCTGGATTATCTATCTACAAGGTCACGGGTCTAGTGCTACTATTCTCCATCAATCTCAAGCAGAATACGAAAAAAAATTAGCAAAATTCGAAAGTTCTATTAAATTTTATGAGGGGGCCCTTCAGGTTGTAAAAAAAACAAAAAAACCTTATTTGTATACTGAAACAATCAACAATAAAATAGAAAATATTATCGCTGATAAAAAAATGCTTGAAAAAAAACTTACACAAGCACAACAGCGCAAATTAGAGTTCCAATTATCACACACGCATGTTATGAGCGAATATACGTATATTTCTGGCTTGGATTTCTCAGATTTTCAAAATCTTATACAATTTTTTAATACCACTATTAACGTCGCTTTTTTATACTATCTTGCGTGTTTTGCCGGTGGCTATAACGCAGCATTTGTAAACCAAATTCTAACAAATATATCGGCAAATTTTATGGTCGCAGTCGGTTCGCTAACAGACAAAGAGGTTTCCAGTAGTGACTGGAGAAGCTGGCACTTGCAATCAGCTATGAACGAACCACTCAAGTTTGGATTTCCGAAGGGAGACATAAAAAAATATTTTGATGAACTAGAAAAATACTTTGCTTTTGGATTATTAACAAAAGAAGCTGACATAAAAGCAGCTGTTGCAAAAAAAGCTCAAAAACAAGCTTCTCTTGAAACCGCACTGAGAAGCGTAACATCAACAAACAAGCCCGCAGGATGGATGAATGATGCACCATTTGTACGATTTCCTCATGGTGAATCTTTTAGCGCTGTTGATCTTGATGAAAAAATCTATCGACTTACCAGCGTCCAAGAAAGAATAGAACAACTCGAAGAAAGAGAACTCAAAGAAAAAAAGCCAGAAGAAAAAAAACCCAAAAAAAACCCGTTTAATTTTTCTGATAAAAAAGGTATTTATCTTTCTGCTCAGTATGTTAGGACACCAATTACTGAACTTGGGAACGCACCTATTATTTCTGTACTGCAAGCCCCCGTAAAAACAGTAACAAAAACAAAACTTTATATTCCAAAAAAATTTATCGCCACCCATTATTTTCAAAAGATTACCAGTACACTTAGTTTTGGCCAAGCACTTGCCAGAAATTTTTTACAGGGTCTCGGTATCTACACGAAGCGCTTTTTAATAGAAGAGTTCACATCGCTTGATCGACCAAAAATACAGAATCTTATTATTGAAGCAAATAGGTCAGAAACTGGCACTGCAATAATAAAATGGGTTGAAAATAATAAGGGCTATAGTAAAAAATTTAATCTAAGAGAAGCAATTCATATCTGGCCGGCTGGCAAATCTGAAAGTGAACGTATGGTATGGGCAGAAGATAAGTTTGCTTATGATGTTGCCAGTATAATTCAAGCTATGGGGAGCATGAGTATCCCTAATTCTAATACTACTGAAGTAACACAGAAAACTGTCGTCGACGAATTTAATACTCTAAAGGGCGCTCTACAAAAAGAGATAAAATTTGACGAACCTGATAAAAAAATAGCGTTGTCAAAATCTTTTATTGAAAAACTTGATACGCTGGTCAAACAAAACCCACATACGTTTGATATTGCGTTACATGAAGCAGTTACAAAACCGTTATCACCAACATACACAAAAGCATCTCGCATTGCATTAATTAGCCAACTATTACAACGGGGCGCAAATCCCATGATACCTGATAAAACAGGAGAAACGGCAGTTCAAAAAGCGCAAAAATTAAACGATCCTGATATACTTGCTGTTTTTACCCATTTTGTATCAGCAGTAAAAAGCGCTTCGAAGAAAGAAGATCCAGCACTAGTAAAGTTATTACTGAGTTTAAAACTATTACAGCAAAAACTTACTGCGCTTGCAGCAAAACTTAAGACGGTTAAATAAATATGATTTTTAAAATAAAAAAAATAATAAGTTTTAGCGTATTTATTATTGTGTCGATGCATTTTTTTTATCGCCAAGCATTGGCTGTAGACAAAATCTGCAACCTGGTAATTGTATTTGATGATAATGACACTGAAGAAAATAATGCTCAAGGCCCAATTATGGCCGGCTTAGCCCAAGCAATATATCAAAAACAAGCACCCATTTTTTGTTCTGGATATACCCTGCAACGATATTTTAAAAACATGATAATGTTAAAAACATTCGCAGCTTCACAAAAAAATGAAACATATAAAAGCGCAGAAGATTATGCGAAATATATAGAACAACATGCCAAAGATACTGCAACCTTTCCGGCTTCAACTAAAATAGACGTAAAACTTGCTAACGGGAGCTCAAAAAAAATGACTCTTGCTGAGTATGCTAACCATGCAAAACAAAACCTTCTAGAACTGCAAAAGCATCTCAGGCCTAATCAATGGGTTTTTAGAGAAAAAGAAATGCAACTTACCGTTGATCAATGGTTTGTTTATAGAAAAAATAAATCTAATCTTTTTTTGTTAATCCCCAAAGGATATCTAGCATCACAAGGAGCACCCAATGATCCTGCCCAAGTTGGGCTCGATATTTCCAGTTATATCAATGTCACAGCTCACACAGAGGCATTTTATCATGCATTACCCGAAACAGAATCTGATTTTGAAGCAAAATACCCCACTGAATTAAAGCCTCCTCTTGATCCTAAACAACCAGAATCTCTCATACCAGTTGATGATATAAAAAATTCACTTATACCTGGGGTTAGCCATGATGATGAAAATCCTACTAAAGTTCGGTTCCTGTGGATTATTTTTCTTCTCGGACACGGTTCGGTTGCTGGTGGTTTTTCAGCTGAATACATCGAACAGATAAGAAAAAATCACAAAATTGTGTGCGATAATATAAAGATTATTCAAAAAAACATTGAAATCGTTAAAGATAACATTGTACAAAAAGAACAATATGAAAAAGACTTGCGAGAGACAATTGATAAGAAAAAAAATTACGAAGAAAATCTCAAGCTTCTAGAAAAAGGAGTACTCTCTGCACAAAATACCGCTATTGCTGGTTTGCATTATAATGATTTTCAGAAATTATTATCAGTTTTTTCAACACATGTTAATACACTGTTTTTATACTATGTCTGCTGTTATGGCGGAGGTTATAATCGAACAGTCATAGGCAAACTCCTCAAAAATATTATGGCTAATTTTATTGTTGCCACGGGAGTATTAACCGATCAAACAGTCTCTGTCATTGGCTGGAAATCTTGGTATTTGCAATCAAAGAAAGGGGAAGCACTAAAACTTGGTTTTGACCTAGATTTAAAAAAATATTTTGATGAGCTAAAAGCATATTTTACCTTCCAACCACCATCGCTAGAAGCCATCAAGAAAAAAAGAATTATCGAAAAAAAAGCAATAAAGCTTGGGGAGACTATAATCCCTGAAAGTAAAATCCCAACGCTTGAAAATGCATTAAGAAGCATTACATACTTGAATGAAATCATTTTAAATAACAATGCTCCCTTTTTACGATTCCCAAACGGTGATACCTTCATAGCGAGCAAACTCAATAAAAAAGTTTATCACCTGAGCAATGCTGACGCAAAAAAGCATGTGCTTGAAAAAAAGGCTTTTGATCTCTCAAAATATGAAGTTGTGTTACTATCATCCCCTTATATTACCGTTCCTATAACTATAGAAAAAGCTTGTTTCTCTTCAATCATGCCTCCCTCAATAACAACATTGGTAGAAAAAACTGAAAAAAAATCTGGCAAAAATTACGGTAAAACTCAACTGTATATCCCCAAAAAATTTGTCGCTACCCATTATTTTAACAACATCACGAGCAATAATAGTTTTAACGAAGCGCTTGCAAGAAATTTTTTGCAAGGATTAGGAATTTATACAAAATGCTTTTTAATAGAAGAATTCAAATCTACCGATCGACCAAAAATAAACAATCTTATTATCAAAGCAAACAGATCAGAAAAAACAACTTTTCTTGCAACGCCAAAAGGTACTGCAACAATAACATGGGTTGAAAATAATAAAGGCTATAGAAAAACATTTGATCTCCAAGAAAAAGAACTCGTCACAGTTCATAATCTGCATGAACATGACATTAATAACATTCTAAAAACAATGGCGGCTGCCCCAGAAACATCTATTTCAGAAGACAACGTTATACAAGAATTTAACGATATAAAAACCATCATAGAAAAAGAGATAAAATTTGACGAACCTGACAAAAAAATAGCGTTATCAAAATCTTTTATTGAAAAACTTGATACGTTAATCAAGCAAAACCCACATACGTTTGATATTGCATTACATGAAGCAGTTACAAAACCGTTATCACCAACATACACAAAAGCATCTCGCATTGCATTAATTAGCCAACTATTACAACGAGGCGCAAATCCCATGATACCTGATAAAACAGGAGAAACGGCAGTTCAAAAAGCGCAAAAATTAAACGATCCTGATATACTTGCTGTTTTTATCCATTTTGTATCAGCAGTAAAAAGCGCTTCGAAGAAAGAAGATCCAGCACTAGTAAAGTTATTACTAAGTTTAAAACTATTACAGCAAAAACTTGAAGCTCTTGCGCTAAAGCTTAAAAATACCAAATAATTTCTTATTGTCTGAAAAAAAGATAGTCCCGATGCGGGACTATCTTTGAAAACGTTAACTTAAAAGATTCTCAGTCAACCGTGTAACCCTTTGATTATCGTGTTCTCAAGATCTTTTCCATGTCTGCACGAACCCATGAAAAAACCTGACGCTTCATATCGTCTGAGTGAAGTTGTACAATAAGCCCTATTCCTTGTAGATCATGCGCATCAATAACACCGTTTGCCTTTTCTTTTTCTTTCACCGTACTAACCCATCTTTTTATTGGGTCATAAAAAAGATTATTCCAGGGATCGATTTTATCTTTTTGCATTGGCTCAGGAAGCTTAGATATCGCCGCTTTTACTGCTGTATCTGCTTCATCAAGCTCTGTATTTATTGTGTCGACAGCTTTTGGTTCTTGTGCACTTTCTGCGGCTGCTAGGAAAGATTCTATGTGATTGTTAACTATTACGCACAAATCACGCATGTTTTTTTCAGATTCATCATCTATTACAGGATCTCCAGCAGCCATCCCAGCATGAGCTTGGCCAACAGGTGGTTGTGGCGCGGCAGGAGCTTTTGCCTCAGTAGCTTTGGTCATGCCATAGCAATGAGACGTAATCATCGTCGCCAAGACAACTATGTTAAAAATATACAAAAAATTCATACCAAACTCCTTCTCAAAATAATTATGATTTTTTTAATCAAAAAAAGAATAGTCCCGATACCGATTTTTTTCAATATCGAAACCAATCTGTATCAGGATTTACAAATCCTGTACACAATACCCCCTTGGCATTTTTTATAGTATCGGTAAGATAAATCTAGACGCATGTTTCTTAAGATATACTATTGATATTCACGCTGGACAGCGTATGCTCCAGCAAAATATCACTAAATATCGCGAAAAACTCGGGGTTGGGGTATCAGAAAATCACTTTTTTGAGGTTTTTATGGCTAAAAGTATTCAAAATAATAATAATCTTGCAAAACTTGGGGTTCTAGCACTCTGTTGCATGCTTGTTGTAACGTCAAGCTGTGGCAAACACGAAGCTGCTGGCAGCGTCGTTGGAACGGGCGCTGGCGCAATTATTGGTGCATCAGTAGCTGGCAGGAGCTCCCACGGCGCAGGGGCGCTTATTGGTGGGTTAATTGGTAATATTGTTGGTGGTGGCATAGGACGATCTGCTGACACAGAAGAACGAGAAGACAAACAGGCTCGTCGAGATGCTCGCAATCGCCAAGCTATTGCTCAAGCCCATGAAGAAAACAGGCGTTTACGCGAAAAATGGTGTTGTAACTGTAGCTGCCAGGTAAACATGGAAGGCGCGCGAAGCTGCCCTCGTTGTGGTCATGAACTGATTCGAGAAAAGTTTTGTACCTCGTGTCGTACGCTTTTTAGCCCAAGAACAGGCTATAAGTTCTGTCCGTACTGCAGAGATCATACGATTTTAGCAAGTCGCTAAGAGAGTAAATTAGCGCTCGTACTGAGCCTGTCGAAGTATAGAGGCGCCATAACTCACGACGATAATAATATCAAATACGTAAATATCTAGAAAAAAAATGGGCGTTCTTTAAAAAGAACGCCCATTTTTTATGTGAAAATAAAAAACTACTTTATCTTTGTCGTAATTTTCTATTATAATATAATTATATAAGAGAGCTAGAAAAATTCTTAAAAGAAAGGGCCCGTATGACATTATTTAAGAACGTACTAAGTATAGCCGTTATTGGTTCAGCGTTACTTGTATCAGGATGTTCACGACAAGAAAACACCGTTGGTGGTGTTCTGGTTGGCGCTGGCTCAGGGGCTCTTATTGGTGGTCTTGCTGGTGGTGGCGTTGGCGCTGCTATTGGTGGTGTTGCTGGCGGCGTTGCCGGTGGTGCCGTTGGTAATAGCATGGAAGCTGACGAAGATTATGATCGTAGACACGATAGACGTGAAAATTATAGACGTGACGATTATAGACGTGATAGACGTGATTATAGAAATTAATTAAGACGATAATTATAAAATTTCACGCATTCTCTCAAAGTAAAAGACCTCCCGGTCCCCGGGAGGTCTTTTTTTACTTATTATATTACGTTTATTTTTACGTTTATTCCCGATGCAAAGCTAATGCAACAGCAGAATCATGGCGATCTTTAGAGCGCGCCAAAGCATATTTAACAACTTTACTTAAAATCACCGTGTAACAGTCATAATTATTATCTGATGACTCAAGCGTAGCATCTATTGATCTCAATAATATTTGTCTATTTCGCGCAGAACCAATTGCGTTATATGCATGTGTTATATAGCTTATTAAAGCTTTTGTGTTTATCGTAACGACTGGCTCAGGTCTGCCATGCCCAACTCTGTAAACCCTTTTTGGTACCTTATCAAATTTTTCATGTAATTTTTCAGCTATTTGCTCAAGGGTCAATATTGGCAATATTGGCAATAACTCTTTTGCTTCGCCAACAAACGCAGGTGTAGAAGTACGAGAAATTCTACTTTCAGTACGAGTTACCGTGCGCTGGACCCCTTTTAGAACAGGAAGCTTTACACCCCCAGACATAGCAAAACATGCCTGAAAATTTGTAATACTCGTAAAAATAGACACAAAAACTATATACTTTTTCATGATATTTTATTTCCCATTGTGCGTTTATTATTATAAATCTAAACCAATCTAATCGTAGTGTACAAAAAAATCGGGTAAAAAACATTAGTTCTTACTATGCTTTATGCTCAGAAGCTTTCCAGCTCGTATGGCCTTGCAAAGGCCCATCGTTCTTGTATACTTGAATTTACAGTCGCATTAAGAGGCGTTTGCTAGCAGAATCTGTGCAAAATACTATGTAAGGACGTTGTGAAAAATTTGCTCGAAGTTCGTAATTTACAAGTTTCTATTGAAGACAAAAAGATTCTCAATGGTATTTCGTTAACCATCAAGCCAGGTCAGGTTCATGCGATCATGGGACCAAACGGCTCAGGAAAAAGTTCTTTGTCATATACCGTCATGGGCCACCCACGATATACGATTACCGGTGGTGAAATTGTTTTTTGTGATCAAGTAATTAACGAATTATCTCCTGATAAACGGGCAAAGCTTGGTTTATTTCTTGCTATGCAAAACCCGCTCGAAATCGAAGGCATTCCATTAAAAGATTTTTTACGCCAAGCATATAACGCTCTTTACGATGGCACCCCAAAACAGTTACGCCTGAAAGAGTTTGCACATCATCTTGCAAGAAAACTTGAATTACTCAAAATTGATTTAAGCTTTGTTGAACGTCCCGTTAACGTTGGTTTTTCTGGCGGCGAAAAAAAGCGTTCTGAAATGTTGCAACTTGCAGTTTTAGAACCAAAACTTGCTATCTTAGATGAAATCGACTCGGGCCTTGATATCGACGCATTACGTATTGTTTGTAATAGCATTAATGCAATTCGTGCTGATAATCAAGAGACTTCGTTTCTTCTCATTACCCACTATCAACGCATTCTTGATTACGTTACACCTGATTTTGTGCATGTTATGCAAGAGGGCAAGATCGTTCGCTCTGGCGGACCGGAGCTTGCTCAAGAGCTTGAAAAGATCGGTTACGAATAAAATTTTAATACATTAAACTTACAAAAAAAATCCCGGATAAATTCCGGGATTTTTTTTGTAAGTTTAAAAATATAACAGAATATCAAACGTTATTCATCATCTGTTTGATCAGAGCCAGCTGGCGCAACCCCATAAAGCTTTCCGTGTAATACTAACCCCATTACCAAAAGCGATTGCTTAGTTTCTGGGTCAAGAATACAATCAACAGCGTCTTTGAATTTTTTATATTGGGCTCTTATCTCGATTCTCTTGGTATACTTAATATGCTCAATAGTATCAGCCGGTCCAAGGTCAGAACCTCGCTGTATTTTATCGTTTATTCTTGCAATCTCATTGTTGGCAGCAATTGCAAGTTTGGTCATCTCACCCACTATTTCAGCGCACTGAGTTGCAAACTTTATATCGTTCTCAGAATTTTTATTGATATCAGCTATCGTGCTATGAACATGAGCCTTGCGCCCGCCCCTCTTTTTCTTACCCTTCATGGCATCAAGAGATCCCACACAAAATCCAAGCATCAAAAAAATTAATAGTCGTAGCTTCATTACAACTCCCCAAAATTTTAATCAAAATCTAAATCTCCAAGATCACTCGATAAATCTGATAGATCATCATCAGCATAATTTTGATCATCTAAATGTTTTTCAATTTTGACGTGTAATCTATATAATCTTTCAAGCTCTTTATCACTATGTGCTATGAGCAGAAGTAATTGCTTCAAAATAAAATTATTCATCCAGCCGTTTATATAACCTAGTATTACCCGGTCACTCAAATAATTATAAGCCCTAAGAACCCGTACAACTTGTTCTTTTAATCTCGGAAAGTTTTCTATAGTCGACTGATCTAAAAAGGTTTTTAGCTGAAATTTTTCTAAACAAGCATGATCTGTAAGATCATTAAGAGCAAAGCCGTCTTCGAAATATTTCAAAATAGTATCCCGTAATTCATCATAAAGATTTTTAAAGTGAGCTTGTTGTACTTCTAATGCTGCTATAATTTTTTCTATAGCCGGCTCTTTTGATTCTGCTGATTCTGCTTTTTTGGGTGCTTTACTTTCATGAGTTACACCTACAGGAGCTCCCGGTTTTTTTGCTGCCTCTTTTTTAGCTGAAGGCATCGCCATAAGATCTGGCAACCCTAGCAATAAACAAAAAACGATACTTACACTTTTTTTCATAATTTAATCTTCCAGAGTAAGAACACCTGATCTGCGCATGCCATCTATCATTTCATCGCATGCTTGTTCTGAACAATCAATAGGGTTTAAAAAAATTAGAAAAGTCGTTACATAAAATTTTGCTGCTTCACGGCAAAACCACAATGTAAACCTCTTTTTTACACTCGCAAGAACAGCCCTATGCATAGCACCGTCTACTACATTACTCTCTTCCAATATTATAATACTTAATGCTTCACATGAAGCCAAAAAATCATTTTTTCTTGCCTCGCATGACCGCCAATATTCAGTATAACGATTTGGCCGATCTTTAATTTTTAATTTTTCAGCATCAAAAAACTCTGTAATTTCCGGCGTAAAATGCTTGGCGATCTCTCTAAATATGACAGCAATAAGTGCATTATACAGCTTCGATTCTCTTGGCTTTACCAACACAAAACCATCTTTGCTCTCTGTAGGCAATACTTTAACGTCAGAGCCTGGAGCCATTGCACCAAGCGATTGTATTCCCACGATAAAAATAAAAGTAATAACTTTAAACATACGCTCTTTCTCGTTTTTAATAATTAAGAATAACTAACAATAATTACGGTATCCCCATGCCCTCACAATATTTCAGTCCCAGGGTAGACGTCTCTCTTCATAGTCACTATCACTATCACCTTCGTTTTCTTCTTGAGCCCTAAGAGCTGCCGCTTCTTGTCGTTGTCGCTCACGACGTACACGGGCCATCGCTGTCATCTCTCGCTGTTGCCTTTCAAGGCGTGCCTGCCGTCGTGCTTGCTCTTCCTGTTTTTTTTCTAATAATGCTTTACTACGGTCTCCTTGGGCTAAAGCCTCTTTTTGTTCACGATCACGTTTTTCTTGTGCAAGTCTGCGATTTCTTATTCTTTTTTGTACCTCGGGGTCACTTGTTATAATTGGCGTTCCGTCTAATCTTGTTTCAATAAAAAATATTTGTCGTTGTTCATACGATAATTTTAATGCAAAAAGATCTTGTCGAAATAAAAGAGATCTCGATTCATAATAATCGATCTTTTTATGCTCACAAGTTTCTTTTTCTTGGTTTATGCGAATATCTGCTTTAAATTTTTTATCCAGCGCTTCTAATTCTTTAAAAAAAGCTTTTGCTTGGGAAGTATGTAAAGCCGGATTTTGTACTATTTCACGAAGTTTTTCTTGGGTATCTTTATTTAATTTTTTATACATCTCCCTATGAAGCTCTATAAAAATATCTCCGGTCGCATTGGGATATTCATGCAACACCTGGCGAGCTGACTGAATACGCATTTTATCAAGTTCGACCAACGTTTCGTAATATAAGTCTATATACAGTTGTGTACCAGAAGAAAAGTTTTGTTTTTTTTGTTTGTCTTGAGTATCTGTAACACCAGATTTTTTAGAAGTTTCTTGTACTATTTGATCATACTTTTCTTCATGTTTTTCATGTAACCCCATCGCCATGACACTGTTATAACATAACGCCATAATCGTTATCATAAAAAACATATATGCCATAATACTCTCTCACGAATAATCTCTCACGTAATAAATCTTTTTTTAACCTGGCCACAACTGTACCGAAAGAAAAGAACGAGAGCAACAAAACAGCTCTAAAATAATCGTGTATCTTCAAACCCTTGCTCCCGTACTAGAATTTGTGAAAAACTTATAATTATAAAATTATTTTGATCTATTAGAAAGGGGTTCTGTGATTACAAAACGTCAAAAAGCTTTTACACTCATCGAATTAATGATCGTTGTTGCAATAATTGCTTTTTTAGCAACAGTTGCCATCCCACAGTATTTTACGTATCAAGCAAAAGCACGACAAGCAGAAGTTTCTGTTATACTTGCGTCGCTTCATACGGCACAACAAGCATATTTTGCTGAACACGGTGAATATACCAACGTACTGAATGGCGAAAACGGACTAGGCTGGAAACCTGAAGGTTATAGCGGCGGCGGTAAAGGAGAAAACTTTTATTACACCTACGGCTTTTACTTTCCAGGCGCTCAAGAAGGGGTTCATTACTTTACCGGTAAACTCGAAACCTCTGCAGAGTCCATGGGCTCATGTTCTGCTGAAAAAGATGGTTTTACTGCTAAAGCCGCAGGCGATATTTTGGGCAAAAAGAACATAGACATCTGGCAAATCAACGAAAGCAGAAAGATCGAGAATATCCGTAACGGCCTAAATTAATAAGATTTTGTAAAACTTACAGAACAAACAAATAGCCAGCTATCGGGCAAATTAAAACATAATTGACAAATAAAAAATATTATAATTGACTTTTTTCCCCCTATTTCTGTAGCTTAAAACTAGGGTATTAGCTAACAAACACTAAAACACACTAGGTAAAAACGAGCTTTAGGAAACTTTTTGGGGAGAAAAGGTATGAATTCTTTTAACATTCGACGTGCACGTCCTGTTTATATAAATTACTTTGTTATTTTATTTCTGGCAGCATGTATCACAACACAAAGCTTTACACTTGCAGTTACAGCTGCAACAAATGCCGATTGGACCGTTCTTGTTTTTGTGCAAGCAAACAACAATCTCAGCCCGTTTGCCTATAAAAACTTTAACGATATGGCCGCTGTCGGTTCAAACCAGAATCTTAATATTTTGGTCGAATGGCACCAGCCAGACCAGCCAGGGGTATGGCGCTATAAAGTAGAAAAAGGCAAAATGATACTTGACGTCTGTTTACCGATCGAAACCGATGGTAATAGTACGAAAGATCTGGTCGACTCAATGAGCTGGGCAGTTACTAAGTTTCCAGCACAAAAATATTCGTTAATTTTATGGAATCACGGCATTGGAATTTTAGACCCATTGTGGGGTAAATCGCGCCCATGGGCAAAAAGTGGTGTTTTCCCTCTTGACGCTTCAGTCATGCAAGAAGCTCAAAAGATCCAAATTCAAGGGGTAACAACCGACTATGTGCTTGATGCAACAATTACCAACACACGAGAATTAGTCAAAAACGAACAACTTGAAGTTATCTTAAGCGAAGAGCTCACTAAGCTTATTACGCAAGATAATAATAATAACGATATTAATCGTGGGATTTTATTTAACGAACACAGTAAGACATACATGGATAACCAAGCGCTTGTTCAAGCTTTAAGTGAAATAAAAACAAAAATTTTGAAAAATAAAAAAATCGATTTACTTGGTATGGACGCCTGCTTAATGGCCATGGTTGAAGTAAGCTATCTTGCACGACACTATGCCGACTACTTTGTAGGATCACAAGAAGTTGAACTTGCCAACGGCTGGAACTATCTGACCTTTTTGAGTATGATCGCAAACAACAAAGTAACCCCTGTTCAGGTCGCTCAAAACATTGTGCACTCATACGAACTCTTTTATAAAGAAAAGATTAATTTTTATACCCAGTCAGCAATTAATCTTTCGCGCATGGACATTATCAAAGAAAGTATTGATAATGTCGTTAGTAAAATTAGAACATGCCAAACAGAGAATAAAGCCGTCATGAACGATGCTATAAAAAAAGCGCGCTTATCATGCTTACAGTTTAGTGCAGCAAACTATATCGATTTACATTCGTTTTATACTGAACTGCAAAAACAGCTCGACAATCCTGTACAGCCGATACCAATTAAAACATCAAATAATGTAAAAAATCTAAAAATTTCGTTAGCAGCTAGTATGAAAGTAATCGAAGAAGCGGTTATTGCAAATGTTGCCGGTAAAAATTTAAGTCGAGCTCGCGGTCTTTCGATTTATTTCCCACAGGGCATTATCGACGGCTCGTACGCTCGTACAGACTTTGCCAAAGAATGTGGGTGGTTTGACTTAATTAAAGACGTTTCACGAAATTAAATTTTTTACACAAAATTATTTTTTTAATTTTTCTTAAAGGGGCTTGGAAATTTTCCAAGCCCCTTTTTTCTTGACGCATATGTCGAGTATCATACACTCTTGATATATAAATTTTTATTCGCCGTCCCTCTTCACGAGCTATGGCGTAACAGGTATTTTTTTTATATCAGGAGACCTATCATGAAGAAATCAATACTAACAGTAACCGTACTATGTTTTATCAGTTTTTCACACTCGTTACACAGCATGGGCGCTCTTATGCCAGGTGCATCAATATGTGAACGATCTTACACTTGTGCACCGGGAGAACATCGAGTGCCAACGCCAGTACCAGTAACTCCTACTAACCTGCACCTGAAAGAGCTCGTTGTAGAGCTGGATGAATTCGGGATATCAGAAAGACCTCCTACAACTACAGCTCCAGCTACAGAGCCCGCAGCACCAGCCGGAGTATCAGACACAAAATCTGAAGAAAAATTAGATGAAGAAGACGAAGTAGACGATTCAATGACGTCAGAAATGAGAAAGCTTTTTCTTTTTGGGTCAAACCCTGATAATATTTCTCAGTTTTTAAAATCTGTTAACTCGTATTGTAATGCATACCGTCGCTTCACGCAGTCCCCGCATTTTTTGCACAACCGTTTTTTTTGTGCTGGCAAAACATTAGATTTTTCAGAAGCTCGTTTTAGCGCAACTGCTCTACAATATTTTCAAGAAGACTTAGAAAATAACAAACGTTCTTCTGGCATCTGGTTAACCCCAGATCAAAAACAACTTATACAGCTATTTCTAAAAAATAACTATCGTAACCAAGACGAACACACCGTCATGACGACAAATATTTGTGATAATAAAACGCTTGATAATAAAACTGTCGATATAAATACAGAATTACCGACAACTATTACATGCCACGAAATTTTTGATACAGATCTCTATTGCGATGCAGCTGCTCATGGCTTAGAAATCGACAAAGAACATATCAAACTATTTGTTAAAGACATCCAAGAAGATATAGGCTCGGATCGTGTAGGCTTTTATTGTGCACGCTCTATACCAGAAGATCCAGATGATGCTATCGCAATAGCAAGTTCATGCATGATAATTCGTTATCCAGAAGAACGCACGCTTGTTTTACATTTTCTTGCAACACTACCAGATTATCGCAACGAAAGAATTGCAAGTACGCTTGTACAGTATATACTTAACGACGCTCGAAACCATGGATATGTCAGAGCAATGGCACTTGCGCCAAGTAGCGCCAAAAATCTCTACACAAGACTTGGGTTTCTAGCAGGAAATAGGTATACGTTATACACAAAATAGCACGGGAAATTTTTCATGAAACGCAGGATAGGCACCCTACTACTTTTTACAAGTTTTTCAATGTCGTTATATACTATGGGACCGTCTGGCGCAGCAGCACCAGCTGCTCCCCGTGACCATCTTGCAAAAATAACTGCTGACATGGAAAAACTTAATCTGGACGATCTGCCAGATCTTATAGATCTAGATATTCTAGATATTACAGAAGAAAAACAAGCAACAACAGAACAAGTACCAGATCTTGCAGACTTATATGAAGAATTTAATGCAGATACCGCAATAACGCCAGAAATGAGCATGCTCTTTCTTTTTGGGACAGATTATTATTCAGAAAAATTTGTTACAAGATGTCATGTTAACTGGAGAGCTAAGTGTCTCCACGTGACTATTGCAATGTGCTTTAACGGATACTGTCGCGTTACCCCATCACGACACTTTTTACATAACCGTTTTTTTTGTAGTAGCAACCTCTTGGGAGTTTCAGATAAAATTTTTCACAATAAATTTCTCGCCAAATTAGAAGAAAATAACCGTTCTTGTAGCATTTGGTTAACCCCAGATCAAAAACAACCTGCACAACAATTCACAAAAAATGGGTACGTTCCCCGTGACCAATACACCGTCATGACAACGAATATTTGTGACAATAAATTTATAGAGGAACCATCTCCTAAAAATATTAGCTGCAAAAACGTTACGAATAGTATGTATTGTAATGCTGCAACAAAGAGTTTAGGAATCGACAGAGAAGATATCCGCTTATTTGTCAAGAATATTCAAGAAGATATTGGCTCTGATTTTGTAGCTTTTTACTGCGCAACCTCAATCTATACAAGCAAAAGCATCGAAGAATTTATTGCTTCACAGAGTTCATGCATGGTCATCTATCACCCTGAAGAACGTACAATCGTTATACACTTTCTTGCAACACCACCTGATCAAGATCATGAGATCACAAGAACACTCATCCGTCATATACTAAACGATGCTCGAAGCAATGAATACGCCAAAGCAGTAGCACTTGTGCCAAGTAGCGCCAAAAATCTTTATGAACAACTTGGGTTTACAGCAGGTAATGTTTACACGATGTATACAAAGCCTGATGAAAGGGTAGCAAGAGGATAGTATGAATAGCTCAATAATATTATTATTTTTGTTTACCTGTTTTTCGATATCATTACACAGCATGCCCGGAGCGTTAGAAGACGAAGCTGTAGAAGCAGTAACTCAAGGGATTGACGGTGTAGTATTAAACGCCTCTGCAATTCATGCCGAAGGTGCTCTCGCAGAAGAAGAAGATGAAGAAGAAAAAGCCCTCATGACAAAAGATATGAGAAAACTATTTCTATTTGGGGCAACACTAGAAGATACAGATAAATCAGGAAATCCAATTGTTCAGGTCTATGAAAATGGATATTTTCGCTCCTCACCATCACCCTATTATGGACACAACAACTTTTTCTGTATCGGCGAAACATTAGATTATCCAGAAGATTTATTTCATCAACTTTTCATTGGCTTTTTACAAAGCCGTAAAAGTTTTTGTTCAGTTTGGCTTAGACCAGATCAAACCAAAATAGCAAAGCTTTTCACATCGTATGGCTTTGCCAAAAAAGACGAATATATGATCATGACCGCAAAACTATCTCCTGATGCAACCACAACAGATGGGTTAGAAAATTTAGAAGATCACAAAAAATTTGGTATCCCATCATCGACAGGTACAAAACTCATATGTAAAAAAATTAATGCGTATTCATATTTTCCCTATGCAGCTCATACGCTCAAAGTTCCGCGGGAACATTTAGAACAATTTAGTGCTGATATTACAACCAATCTTGGTATAGATCATCAACATTTTTTTATGGCAGAATACAGACCAAAAGGTACTTCCGGCGCAACTTCAACAGCATCATGCATGATCATAGCCTATCCAGACGAACAAGTTATCGCGCTGCATTTTGTCGCCAGAAATACGCAAGATAGTAAAGAAGATATTACCGGCTCGTTAGTACGCTATGCATTAAATCAAGCTCGTATTCAAAAATATACAAAAGTAATAGTACTCGCTCACGATCGCGATCATTCTATGTACACAAAATTGGGATTTACTGCTGGCGATGTTTACACGTTATACACGAGCCCACATGCTGTAATAACGCATTAATACAGGAAAATATGTATGCAATACTCAGTAATTACCCTTTTATTGTTAACTTCTTTTTCGTTGCCGTTACAATGCATGCCAAAAAAATCTGGTGGGACCCCGTTTGGCGCGCCAGCACCGGCAGCTCCTGCAAAAAGAGAAAGCAAAAAAACTCACGGTCTTGCAACAGAATTTAGTACGCTAGAAATAAAAGCTCCAGAAAAAGAAAAAATAGCCCCCTATCATGATGATCGTCATGATCGTCATGATATAGAACGACTTCTTTTATTTAAAACAGGGCAAGTACCTGCTCTAGAACTTCAACCGTTATTGCTCATGATTTCTAACAATTGTTACCGATATTATAACCCCCTATACAATAGAGTTTTATGCAACGCTAACCTAACTGATTTTCATGCACAAAAAAATTTATGCACAAAAGTTCTCCCCAACCTCCAAGCATGGCTCCAAGATATACCGTATAGTCTTTGGGTACAAAAATCTTGCGCTGATGATTCCGTAAGAGCTGCTCTTGCAACAATAGGCTTGCAATTAAAAGAACTGTATACAAGCATGAAGACGTCGTTTGTAAACAATATGAAAATAGATGTCGACGCAAAATGTCCCTATGTAACAACAATTGAAACATATGATACGAAAGATTTTGTTACATTTTTGAAAGTATCGCATCAACAATTTGATATCGGACAAATGGCTAACCAATGCACGTTTTTACACTATATATTTACGCTCGTCCCACGCGAAAACATATGTTTTTACACCATAACAGCTCATAATGACGGGACAGAGACCGTCGCTGGCTCATGCATGGTTATACAGTATCCAGAAACCATGACCGTTGCGCTTCACTTTGTTTCGACGTATAGCGAATATCGCAGAAAAAATATCGCAACAAATCTCATTAAAAAAGTATTGCGTGATGCTCGTGAAGCTTGCTATAAACATGCGATTGTCATGGCGCCAGCACACGCGTACGATATGTTCTCAAAATTAGATTTTAAACCTATTCGTTGCAAAAATGATTACATGGTGTTTATAAAATAAGATAAAACAAACAAAAAAAAGAGAACAACCCGCGTTTAATACAAACGCGGGTTGTTCTCTTTTTTTTTATTATTAAACGGTATTATTTTCTAGCTCAAGATATCACGCAGCTTCCCCCACCTGAGTCTGGGATATTGTTATCGGTAGAGATCGCCAAAGCAGCAAAGCCTGCAGATAATGCACACTTCCCAGCAGCTTGTACAAATTTTCGAAGTGCTGCTTTTTCTTCAACATCCGTAACCGTTGCTTCTAAATCTCTTGGCCTAGCTAATTCTGCATCTGCAGCTCGTCGTATACCTGCCAATCGTTGACGATCTGCATTTTCTTTTTCTGCTAATTTTTCTTCTTTAAGATTATGAGCAGCTCTCAATTTCTCCAAGTGCTCGCCAAATTCTTTTAAGAACCTTTCATTATCGGCGGCTTCTCCTGGAGTAAAATCAAAGTTATAGTCAAAGTCTATATTACGATTCGATGTAACAACATATTTTACTGATGCACAATGCTTTGCTATATTAGCGTCTACGTTCCATTTTAAAAAAAGCATGCAATCGTTCATAAAAAAAATCCGATCTTGAATAACACCATCAGTTAAAGGCCCGTCTTCAGCATCAGATGATCTTATCTTAAGCATGTCTTTTAATTTCAATGAAAGATTTCTTGCTAGCTGATTATAGGTCTCATTGTGCCCTGGTATTTTGCTATCTGCTGACACCCCTGAACGTGGAGTTATCGTTACGTCAACCCTACCAATTTTATTATACATAGGGAAATCGTTTCGAATTGCTACTGTAACCTCTGCGTCCGCATTAGCTCTCACATTTCTAGATCTCAAGGCCGCTGCTTCCGCATTAGCTCTCACATCTCCAGGTCTCATTGCCGGCGAAGCAGAATCATGATCTGTTGCAACTGCAGCATGTGCTCGTTCTATAGTAGCCATCCTATCTGACTCATCTACCAATTGTTGTAAACCTGACTCTCGTATAAATCGTTCTATATTTGCCAAGTTTTCTTCTTCTGTTAATTTTTCTTTTCTACCATTATGGGCAGCCTTCAATCTTTCGAAGTGAGCGCCAAATTCTTTTAAAAATTTAGCGTTTTTAGCAGGATCTTCTAGATCACAAGCCAAAGAATAGTCAACTTGTAATCCACGCATTGAAGTAACAGAACATTGTATTGATGCACAATACTTTACTATATTAGCATCTACTTTCAATAGTAAAAAGCAGAAGCAATCGCGCATAAAATTTGCCCGATCTTGAATAACACCATCAGTTAAAGGCGTATCTTCAGCATCACATGATCTTATCTTAAGCATAGCTGTTAATTGCTTTGAAAGTTCTTCTGCCACCTGCGTATAGGTTTCATGACGTCCTCGTATTTTGCTATCTACTGACACCCTTGAACGTGGAGTTATCGTTACGTCAACCCTACCAATTTTATTATACATAGGGAAATCGCTTCGAATTGCTACTGTAACCTCTGCGTCCGCATTAGCTCTCACATTTCTAGATCTCAAGGCCGCTGCTTCCGCATTAGCTCTCACATCTCCAGGACTCATTGGCATTTCTCCTGCAGGCCCCACACCAGGTACTTTTCTTTCCACAGCTCCGGGTCTCATTGCCGGCAAAGCAGAATCATGACGTGCTGCAGCTGCAGCACTACGGCGCGGCGCCTTGCCTTTCCCAGATTTTCTCATTGCCTGCAAACTATCTGTAACACTCGCGATATATAACAACATCAAAGTCTTGATAAAAAAATTTCTCATATGCTTCATAAATAAATCCTATTTGTTATCTCAAATTTACTTCTAACTCAGGACACAACGCATATATCAGGTGCTTTATTCACGACGCCCCCTGGCATAACAGGGGCAGTCTGTATCGCATCATGAATACTATAAGCCATCATTCCATACAATATAGCTTCTATAGACCCACCAACTATCGCTCCAGTTATTTCTTTACAGCGATCTTTTCGTCGCACACATCGAGCATCAGCTGCATCGCGCTCTTCACGATCCCGTCTACAATCCTCGTGATACTCTTTATCTGCTGCAGCGCGACCGGCAAAATAGTCTTCTTCTTCTTTAATTTTTGCAGCTGCTCGTTTTTCTTCTTCTCTTCTTTGACGAGCTTTTTCTTGACGAGCACGTTGAGCCGCCTCTCGTGCTGGAGCAAATCTTTTGCAGTCAGCAAGAAATTTTGCGTGATCTCGTTTTTTAATTTTCTCAAAATAAGCTCGATGATCAGCACCAACTTCTGTAGCATTCAAACGCTCAAATTTTTTACGCAACACATCTATTTCATTCTGTTGATCTGGAGTAGTCGCCCATCGGGTTTGCGGAAAAACCGTCCCACGTGTCTCTTCAAGAAGATAATCAACTTTACTATACTGCCCCGCTAAAAAAGAGTTGATCTGAGCATGAGCATAATCTACACATGTATAAATCCAAAGCCAACGTGCATCATAAATCTTTTTTAACGCTGCTTTATCTAAATTTTCCAAAACATCTTCGTCATCTTCATCAGAAATAGGCGTTTTCAAATTTGCATCTAACTCTTTTTCTACTTCTTGTACCAACTTATAGTATGTTTTTCTAGTAATAGGATCGATCGTTTGTAAGTAGTCTGATTCATAGTTATAAACAACAATAGAAATCTTGCCCAATTGGTTATGCATAGGAAATTCTTTACGAGCAGATATTGTTAGAACTACATTCTTCTCTTCTTCTACAATGTTGTCATCTTCAGGTGCAGCCCCTTTAGTTTCTCCGCCCGTATCTTTGGTTTTTCTCATTGCATGTAGCTCATCACCAACACACACGATATTTAATACCATTAACGACATCAGTAAAAGTTTTTTCATACGTTTCATAAAAACCTGTTTTTATTAAGAGCCTATTTTACGATATCACACAATCAGATGCTTTATTCACAACGCCCTCTGGCATAACAGGGCCAGTCTGTATCGCATCATGAATACTATAAGCCACTAAACCATACAAAATAGCTTCGATAGATCCTCCAACGACCGTTTCTGTTATTTTTTTACAGCGATCTTTTCGACGTTTCGAACGAGCATTATCAAGTTCATGAATTCTCATCGCTTCTACTTCAGCTGCAATTTTAGCAGCGGCTTCTTCAGACCCAATCACCTGTCCTGCGCCACGAGAAGCAACGCTGGGAGTAGATTTTTCATGTTCACGGCGAGTTCTTTCTTGCGCAGCTGCAGCTTTAGCGGCAACTTCTTTTGCTTCTCTTTCAGCTCTTTCAGCCGCATCTCTTTCAGCTTTTTCAACCGCTTCTCTTTCAGCGTTAGCTCGTTGTTTAAGATCATCTATTTTTGCTTTGTCTCTAGGAAGTTCTTTGAGTTTTTTAAATTTTTTCAAAAAATCTCCATGCTCAGCTTGCATATGACCGTCAGAATCTGCCTTAATTGCTGCCATAAGATCATCAAAAACCTTACGTTTATAAATAATTTTCTGCGTGCCTGCACAAGTCGTATTAATCTCATATACTATTATATCTTTCAACTGATCTGACAAAAGAATATGCAGCTTGGAATGTATATACCCAACACATTTTTGTATAAAAAGACCACGAGTCTTATGATTTTCTGGATCAAGATTCCCCGAGAGATCGCTTGGAAAAGCTTTAACCCTGAGCATATCTTCTAACATTACTTCAAGTCTTTCTATTCCTTGCTTATACGACTCACCAAGTACTGTCGACGTTGTTTTCGGCATCATTTGATGTACATATTCTGGTTCACGTGTCTGAAGAATTATACGAACAAAAGTAATTTGATCATGCATTGGAAATTCTTTCACATCGCTTGTTCCAGGAGTAGCACTCTTAGTTTCCACAACTCCAGGTCTCATGGCCTGCAAACTATCACAAACAGGCACGATATTTAGTAATACCAAAATAATAATTAAAAGTTTTTTCATACGCTTCATAAATAAATCCAAACCTGTTACGTAAAATTAATAATAGATAAAAACAGTGGGTGGAGTTTATCAATACCAGCACTAAAAAACAAGTATTAAATACTATTAAGAATTCTAAAAAATAAAGGGTGTAAATATGTATTTACACCCTTTATTTTTTTATGTATTTATTTTTTACGCTACAGGCAAATCACGACCGAAATTTTTATTTTTTTTATCACGAGTATGCTGTACATGTGTGCTTATTTTAGACCCACGCGCATGCTTGATACTCTTACAACGACCTCGGCTCTTTGGATGATCAACCGTTACAGCATCTGAAAAATTATCATCAGAAAGAGCTAACTCTTTAAAAGAGCTGGTAAGATCTTGCTCAGTATCGCCTAGAAGATCACCCTGTTTTTCGTCAACATCGTCACGATCAATAACACCAGTAACACCAAGCGCTTGATTACTCATAATTTCATTAAGCATATCAAAAACAAAGTATACAAGTTTATGAAGTCTAACGGCTTGATTGCTCTCTTTCAATAAGCTCTCGACAAAATTATGTATGACATCTGTTGGTAAATCTTTTGTTATACCAGCAAGCCCTGTGATAATAAGCTTGGTAACGTCTGCAACTCGAATTACTTTTTGCGCAGTTAATTTTTCAGCAACTATAACCACGCGGTCAAGATTTTTCCCAGCGGTTTGTGAGGACACACCGTGAGCACCATAGAGTACAAAAAGATCGTTTATTTTCTTTTCAAGATCAACGGGAATAGCCTTTGACTGCGCTATCATGCTTTCGCTCTTTGCACGAATCTCTTCCTGTTCACGACGCGAACAACGATGATCTTGTACATAATGTGCCGGAACTTTTTTTGAAGAGCGACCTAATCGCTCAGCTTCTTCACTTTTTTCATCTGTAAATTCTGTAGGTTCTGTAGGTTCTAATGATATGTACGAACAGGCAACTGTTCTCATAAAAGCTTCGCCAAGCAATGCTAACCTATTAACGAGTAACAATAGATCGTCGCTACTTTTACGTGCATAACACGTCGGATAATTATAAACAGGAGCTCCATAAAAAACGCTACCTGGCAGAGTTCGGGCAACCGGCACTGGTGCATGAGCACGCCCTGGAAGCTGCGCTGGTGCTACAGATCTTGCAACAGAACGAGCAGGAGAATGCATAGGTTTGCACGTAATCCCATATATAATAATACTTAAAAAAAATATTCCAGATTTATAAGAAAACATCATACGTAGACCCCTCTATAAAAATTACGCATAAAAAATTATATTTAAAATTATAATTATTGAACATCAGCATAAAAACTCCTAGAGCTTTGTCAACGAGCAATACCCCGTTATAAAATCGCGTGCGCAACAAACACTCTTTTTGCTAAACAATTGCTTTTGCTTGCAGGTTTTTCTTACGGTCAGCACAGGTATATTTTTTTAATTTCTAACATTGGGAGCCTGTATGAAAAAACTATTTTTTCTGTCGTTAAAATATTTAAGTTTGGGCGCACTCGTTATGAGTGTCAGTATTGCTCACGCAAAAGAGAAACCTCAAACGCGCTCGACACAAACAATTGCTGAATGGACAGTTGCTGCCTATGTTCAGGCAGACAACAGCCTTGCAAGTTTTGCTGACTATAATATTACCGACATGCAAGCCGGTATGACGTCAGCTGACAGCGTAAATATGCTGGTACAATGGGACAAGCCTGCTGACAATAAAACGTGGCGCTACCGCATCGTCCCCGGTAATCGTATTGAAGACGGATCGCTATCAACAGAAATGGGTATTGATCCGGTTGCTGAAATTGTTGCTTTTATGCAATGGGCTCAAACAAACTATCCCGCAAAACATTATGTACTTATTTTATGGAACCATGGCAGCGGTATCGAAGACTTTAAAAACCCATTAGCCAAAACAAGACGTCTTATTAAATCATGGATCCAAATTCCAGGTTCTTCTATAAGTTTGGGAGACCGTGGTATTTTGTATGACGACTCACAAGGTACGGTCTTAACCAACCAAGGGCTTACGTCAGCGCTTAGTCAAATCAAAGTAAATTTAGGAAAAAATATTGACGTTCTTGGCATGGACGCCTGTTTGATGGCAATGCTTGAAGTTGGCTATCAGATAAAAGATTGTGTTGATTATTTTGTTGGCTCACAACAAACAGAACCTGGTAACGGTTGGGCCTATTCAAAATGGCTTGCTCCATTAACAACCAACCCAACCAGCTTTGGTGGGCGCGAACTTGCGCAAGCCATTGTAGCAGCATACGGCACGTTTTATCATAACGTACAAAGCGCGCAAGATTTCACACAATCAGCAGTTCAGATTAGCGCACTTAACGATTTAACAAACAATATAAACCAGTTTGTAACCAATGTTGCAGCATGCAAAGTGGCTAACCCAATCCAAACAAAAACTTTGATTAAAGCTGCACGTAAACAGGCGTTAGAATTTTATATGCCAGAGTATATCGATCTCTACTCGTTCTATCTCGCGTTAAACAATAAATTGGCGATGACATCACCAAAATCTGAACGAATTCTTACCCATGCTAAAGCATCTCGCCCAGCGCCAAAACCGCATAGCAAAGATTTTGTTACGGCAACTGGAGCGCTTAAACAAACGGTACAACAGGGCATGAAGTTAATCTTGGCAGCTGTTGCTGCAAACGCCGTTGGTCCTGAGTATGCAAACGCCAAAGGGATTTCGATTTATTATCCAACGACGGGAACTATCCACGAATCATACCCATTGACGTTATTTGCAAACAATACAAATTGGATGAACTTTTTAAACGAATATAGTCTGTAACTTTTTAACCCTAAGTTTTGCTCAGATCCCCGCTTTCGCGCAAGGGTGTACGCACTTTCGAACGTCACCCCCGTGAAAACGGGGGTCCAGCTTGTTACTCAGACGTCATATTTTTATAACCCAACGATAATAGATCTTTTTAACAATCTCGATGCCACAAGAAAAAAGAATCCCGATACCAAATAACATCCCATAATCCCTAAGCGTTGGCGGCGTAAACGAAAATAGGTGCTGACCAAATATTGTAATAGGCAAGACCAGTGAAATAACCAAGACAGCAACCATTAATGTCATAAGCTGCCAAGAAGGTCGGTGAGTAAACAAGAAAAATTTTCTTGTTCGCATCATAAAAATAAACATAAGTTGCGTTACAATATTATACATAAACCACGTTGTCTGTAATAACGCATGAGATTTTTTTATAAAAATTGAAAAAAACAAAAAATCAAAACAACTACACGCTATGCCAAAAATAAGTACTTTTGTTATTAATGTTTTAAAGTTATAGGCATGGGGTTTTACAATAGTTGTATTGTCGACATAATCTGTCGCTATCGAAATCAATGGAAAATCTGAAAGAATATTTAAAAGTAAAATTTGCAACGGTAATAAGGGCAAAAAATCGATCATAAGAGAACTGAGTGCGATCGTGTAAAAATTTGAAAAATTTGTCGTTAACGTAATCTCAAGATATTTTGTCGTATTCGCTACAATTTTTCGACCCTCTTCAATACCATCAATAATTACACCCAAGCTTTTTTTCAGCAAAATAATATCTGACGCATCTTTGGCAATATCGGTTGCATTTTCAACAGCAAGCCCAACATGCGCTGCTTTGAGCGCCGGCGCATCATTAATGCCCTCGCCTAAAAAACCAACTTTATAGCGTGATTGAAGCTGTTTGATAATCGCAAATTTTTGAGCGGGGTTCACTCGAGCAAACACAGAAAACTTTTCTAAATTTTCTATTTGCTCAGGCCCTGATAATTTCTCAAAATCTGCTCCCATGAGAACCTGTTTTTCATCCTGAATAAGACCAATCTGTTTTGATACAGCACCGGCAACCTCAGGAGCATCTCCCGTAATAATTTTAATTTTTACGCCAAGTTTTTCAGCTTTTTTTAGAGATTCTTGTACCGTTTTTTTAATGGGATCTTCAAAAGAAATTAACCCAAGACATGTTAAATCTTTTTCTTCTTCAATAAGTTTTACCTCGGGATCTTGTATTCGTTTGGTTGCAATGGCTAGAACCCTATGTCCCAATCGACCCTGATTTTCAAACCATGTCTGAGCTTCAGTCAAAACACCTGAGCAGCGCTGAAAAATAAACTCTGGAGCTCCACGTACAACTAAGCAAAAACCTTCTTGGTCTTTAATTATGACGTGAACTGCTCTATGAACAGGGTCAAAGGGCACGTAACGAATAACTTCTTGCTTAAGACTATTGATTTTTGCATTGGTCATATCTTGTATAATAGCCTGATCAAACGAATGTACATCATGGCTCACCTGCAACTGTGCGTTAGTATGCAAAGCAATGGGAAGAATATCTTCTCGTTTGCCAAAGACATCAACAAGCGATAACTTATTTTCAGTAAGCGTTCCCGTTTTATCGCAGCATAAAACTTCTATGTTGCCAAGATCTTCAATAGCCGATAGACGACGCACAACGACATGATGTTTTGCCAGATATGCAGCACCACGTGAAAGACAAAACGAAATAACAACAGGCAATGCCTCTGGAACAATACTTACAGCAAGGGCAAGCGCAAATAGCATCAAATCAAGAAATTTTACAGAGCCGCTTTTAAAAACCAAATGTAACGCTATTATCGCCCCTAACGTAACGGCCATTAATATCAAAATTATGATACTAAACTTGCGCATATCTCGGGCAAATAAACTTTCTCGACGAACCTGTCCGGCAAGATTTGCAATCGACCCAAGTGCCGTATTTCCCCCCGTCGCCGTAATAATACCCATGGCTTTACCGGTAAGCACAACTGTCCCTGCAAGTCCTACATAATCACTATTTTTTGTCTCTTTATTCTCTTTATTCTCTTTACTCTCTGGTTTTATATCGTCATGATTTTTGGTACGTTTAAGAACAGGCATCGATTCTCCCGACAAAATCGACTCATCGATTGATAAATCATCAGCCTGAAGAAAAATAAGATCTGCTGGGATAATATCACCCGGCTCAAGAAAAACAATATCACCAGGAACAAGCTCAGGCGTCGGTATTTCTTGCTCAACACCATCACGTCGTACACGCGCTTTAAGTACGATAATATTTTTGAGCATCTTCACCGTATTTTCTGCATGATATTCTTGATAAAAGCCAAGAACAATATTAATCAGCATAAAGAGTGCCATCATAACGCAATCAAGTGCTTCCCCCATAAAGCCTGATAATACTAACGCGCCTGCAAGCAAATAAAAAAATGGTGATGCGCACTGGCGTTTAAGAATCTGGAGCCATGTTATTTCGTGACTTGTTAAAGAATTCTTTCCAAACTGTTTTTGTAATGCTATAACTTGCGCCGACGTAAGCCCTGTATTAAGCGTTGCTTGGTCTTTATTTAATATATTTGGTATATTCGATTGATCCATAAATCCCATCCATAAAAAAATAAGAATTACTCGATAATCATAAACAACTATTTCTTAAGTTATAAGTTCACGTTATAGTATTCTCATTAAAATTATAAGAATCTTATACTCATATTAAGATAGGAATTTCTATGCAAGTAAAAAAGCCTGACGAAAAGATACTTGTCATTCAAAAAAATAAACTTTTTTCAGATACTCCTGTATCGGGACTTCAAGCACTTGATACATTTGATAAGCATCAAACACTTATCGAAGAAAACCAAGAGTTTTTATGGCGCTCAGAAATGGAACAAGATACAAACTATAAACAGATTATCCCGTATCTTATTTTTAGTCATAATAATAAATTATTTGTTATGCAACGCCGTGGTGACGCGAGCGAAGCTCGTTTACAAAATAAATATACATTAGGTATCGGCGGCCATATTCGGCAAGAAGATATCGCGGGCAAAAATATTTTTGATTGGGCACTGCGAGAATTTCATGAAGAAGTAAATTATACGGGGTCGTTTACGATTAAGCCAATAGGCTTAATTAACGACGAAAGCAATCTTGTCGGACAAGTTCATCTTGGCTGTGCGTTTTTGCTCGTTGGCGATAGCCCAGATATTACGATAAAATCAGAACTGAAAAACGGTAATTTATATTCTATAGAAGAATGCAAAGAACTGTATGACACTATGGAAACATGGAGCCAAATCGTTTTTAATTACTTGAAAAAATAAAATTTATACGAGGCGACCCATTCGAGACACTCGTCCATTTCATGGACTCGTTCCTCAGGGCGAGCGCCTCTTTGAGAAATGTTGTTCGGCGGCGCTCGCCCTGAGGAGCGAAGCTCGTAAGAGCGTAGCGTCTCGAAGGGTGCGCCTATAAGCACGTGTTACCCTACATAATAATTTTTCGAAAGACTCTCTTGAATAACCCAATCCCAAACCAAATCCCAGACCAAACAATACTTTTTTTACAACATCAAGCATTACAGTTACGTATCGATTCTATACGGGCGACAACACAAGCACAGTCAGGACATCCAACGTCATGCATGTCAGCAGCAGACATCGTGTCAGCCCTCTTTTTTTATATACTTATATACGATATAAAAAACCCAAAAAACCCCAATAACGATAGATTTATATTATCTAAAGGGCACGCAGTCCCCGTCATGTACGCAGCCTGGAAACAGCTAGGTGTCATAACTGACGAACAGTTACTATCGTTACGTGATAGCAATTCGATTTTTGAAGGTCACCCAACACCAAAGTTTATCTATAACGAAGCGGCTACAGGATCGTTAGGTCAGGGGCTCTCGATTGGTCTTGGTATGGCCCTTAATGCGATATACGAAAAACTTTCGTATAAAACATACGTCATGCTTGGTGACGCAGAACTTGCTGAAGGTTCTGTGTGGGAAGCAGCAGAACTTGCATCGCATAAAAATATTAATAACTTAATTGGTATCATCGACTGTAATCGTTTAGGACAATCGGGCGAAAGTATCGATAATCATCATGTTGATGTTTACGCAAAAAAATTTCAGGCGTTTGGGTGGGATACTATTATAATAAACGGACACAACATGCGCGAGATTATTCAAGCGCTTGAACAAGCACAGGCGAGTACCAATAAACCGTTCATGATTATTGCAAAGACGTTTAAAGGCTACGGTCTTGTCAGTACGCAAAATAAAGAAAACTGTCATGGCAAACCGTTTAAAAAAGAAGAACTTCCAGGTTTAATTAACGAACTTAAAGAAACGTTTAAAGACGCTGCTGAGTTTACTATAACAACACGTTACACCCCACCCGTTCCAGCGAATACAAATTCTGAAACACCTGCAAAACAAGCACAAAAAATCTCACTCGATCTTACACACGACAAAAATAATGCACAGTTTGACCCAAGCAAAAAAATCTCTTCTCGAAAAGCATTTGGGTACGCACTTGCAGCACTTGGTCGTGCAGACAAACGGGTATTCGCACTTGATGCAGACGTTAAAAACTCGACCTATACAGAGATATTCGAAACTGAATTTCCAGATAGATTTGTTGAATGCTTTATCGCTGAACAAAACATGATCAGTATTGCAGCAGGACTGCAAGCTCGTGGCAAAATCCCATTTGCTGCAACATTTGGAGCTTTTTTTACCCGTTGTTATGATCAAATTCGTATGGCAGCGATTGGACAAAACGCGATAAGACTCTGTGGTTCACACTGTGGCGTTTCGATTGGACAAGATGGTCCATCACAAATGGCCCTTGAAGATTTAGCAATTATGCGAGCGATCCCAAACTCGATTGTTCTGTACCCAAGCGACGGGGTTTCGACCTATAAACTTACAGAACTGATGGCCAATTATAATAACGGGATTTCGTATATACGATCGACACGTGCTGACACAAATATGTTATATACTCATGAAGAAAAGTTTGTGCTCGGTGGATCTAAAGTTTTACGTACACAAAATAATAATAAAGCATGTATTGTAACAGCAGGTATTACGTTACATGAAGCGCTTAAAGCATACGAGATATTAAAAGCTCAAAATATCTTTGTGTCTATTATAGACCTGTATTCAATTAAGCCTCTTGATACTCAAACGTTAATTACTCAGGCACAACAAGCAAATAATCACATAATAACCATCGAAGACCATTACCCTCAGGGCGGTATCGGCGAAGCAGTAACACATGCTCTTGCTAACACGGGAATACAAGTGCACAGTCTTGCGGTCAATCAACTACCCCACTCTGGAACTCCTGAAGATCTCTTACGTTGGGCTGGTATTGACGCAGATAGTATTGTTCGCAAAGTACAGGAGCTATAATTTTTTAAAAGAGTATTTCTAAAACAGAGCCGTTATAAAAAAAGGGGAAGTCTGTGAAGAAGTCTGTGAAACAGTTGATACATAGGTTCTTAAGCACGTTATTATTTTTTGCTAGTTTTTCGATACCAGCTAATGCTATGCAAAAAAAACCTGGTGGAAGTGCATGGGCACCTCCACCACCACGAACTGCATGGGCGCATCCAGCATCAGGAGAAGAAAGTACTGCTCCAATAGTTTCTCAAACAGCACCTGTAGGAGCAGTAGCACCAGGAGCGCCAGCTGCGCCACCAGCGGCTGATGTCACAGGAGATACAAAACAAGCAGGTGCCGTTGAAGCAGACGATGACGCAGACGAAGAAATAAGTACGTTAACTGACGATCTAAAACAATTAAAAGTCTCACATGTAAAAGTCTCACGTGATACAAAAACCAAAGACTTAGTCAGACTACTCTTTCCTTGCGGCTTTAAAAGACATAAGAACATAGCCAAATTGAGTGAAAGTCGCATGCTCGTTGATAATTATTATCATAATAGATTCTATTGTAATGATCCTGAAGATAATTTTTTGAGTTATAAATTTTTAGTAGAAGACTTTTGCACACCAGGCATACGTGCAAGTTTGTGGGTTCGAAAAAACCAAACAAAGCTTTCGCAACAATTAGAACCATTATTTCCCCATAAACAACATTACGTAGCTATGGCGTTAAACATAGACGACTATCTTAGATCAAAGCCAGAAGCTTTATCACCTCAAGAACAGACCGCTGACGAGATAATTGCTGATCTATTCCATAAAACCCGAAGAGAAAAAAAGCCTACGGTTGAAACGTTTGCTGCTGGTCAGTCACAAGAGTTTCTTACATGCTTTGAGAATTATTATAAATCGTCTAACGCACGTTTCTCCATGCCAGAAGCGTATAAAGCTGAATATGCTGCTGACTTCACCACGTGTAATGAAACGGGCATCACCCAACTGAGTACTATGTATACTAACTATATTAACAATTGTATCGAATCGAATAGGTCCGAAACAATCAGTTTTTATGTGTGTGACAAACAGATCTTTTATATCGCTCGCTATGATAATGGCGATAAAACATTAGTACTTGATATGATCGAATATCGCATGGGACACATGAGTAGTAACTACTTTGAGTTGGACTTTATAGTAGAAGATGCTATCAAAAAAGGCTGTCAACGAATAATTATATTGGCACCCGCACACCGTTCATCTAATTTAGAAAAATATTATGGGTTTACATCTATTGCACACTATACGGTTTTTAGCAATAAGCCCAAAGCTGTCGATACTTACGTAGATATTGGAGATATGTGCCGAAAAAAAATGGCCCCTACCAATTGTTGTGAAATTTTTGCTGCTCATGGCAAATATCCAGATGAAATTAAAGAGCCACATGAAATCATAGACGTACGTTTTGTAATGAGTCGTATGAATGGTCCCGTGTTTAAGAGAAAAAAAACAGTTGGCGAAGAAACACCAGCTGCTGCACGACATGATGACGCTCAAGCAGAAGCTCACGTAGAAACTCACGTAGAAGACGTAAAAAGTGAAGAGAAGCGAGCAGGTCATACGTCACTTGCTGATCCTGACATAGAAAGACTTTTATTTCCACATGGTTCAGATAGAGATCCTAAAATTTATGGACTCCATTGGTCAAAAAGCGAAAGTCAACGCTATTGCTTTTATAACCGATGCTATTTTGATTATTGGAATACAGACTTAATTACATATGATTTTTTCAAACGTAACTTTTCTCAACATTCGGCACATACAATGCGTACAGAAAGACTGAATCGACACAAAGAATTTAGTTTTAACAGAAAACAATTTAATGAGAAAAAATTTAACGCTCGATTGTATACAAATGCAAAATTTTCAAGTTTTTGGGTAGAAACGTCTCAAACAAGCTTACTCAGTAAATTTAACGGTGTTTATGCTATGCTAACAGCAGATGGAGAGCCTCATGAATTTGGCATCACACTCTTTAAGTCTCAAGAATATAGTGCGCTGATGTTAGATTTAAAAGATTTCAAACCAGAAGAAGACAAAAAGAGTGATGAATCGGCTGATCGTGGCAATGATTTTAAAAAATTTGGTGCTGATGAGGTCGAACAGTTTCTTGATCTATTTACAACCCACAACCAACAGTTTCTTTATGAGAGTAGCACCGTATATCAAGATGACGGAGCTTGCTATATGGCAATTCCCGTTCCCCAACGTGCATATATTAACGATGTTAAAAGTTTTATTGAAAAACATAGGTTAGGCGCTGTTTATTTTTATATATTAAAGAGCTATTACGATCACCCACATGATGATGACGTCCGTTACACATGTTATTTTTACATGGTGGTTCATTATAGACACGATAATACAATCGCCTTGCATAGGATCGAACCCTGCATGGGAAACCTACAACAGGATACACATGATACAGGATCCATAGAAAATATAGTGGATGATCTTAGAGATACTGGCTTTACGAGAGTTATTACTTTGGTTGCAAATAAACCAGGCATTAGTAAGTTTTATCTGGAACGCTATGGTTTTAAAACTTTTGCTGAGTATACCGTATTTTCAATGGTTCCAAACGAAGTTTCAAGTCAATTAATATTTAATAATGGATTTGGGGAAATAGCTGGAACAAAACCAAAAAGTGTTTTTGAATTTGGAGCTGTTTAAAACAACTATAAAAGCTAAAAGTTTATAAGTAAGCACCAAAAATCACACCAAAAGCACGAAGTGCCTCGTGCTTTTGGTGAAAAGTATAAAAAAGTAGTTTTTTTTACTTTTAATCTTGCAAAAATCAGGTTATCTGGCACAATACTATGAGTATTGGCATAAAACACCCTGCATTCTTGTTTATTCAAGAGATACGTAAGGGGCTGTAGCTCAGTTTGGTTAGAGCGTCCGCCTGTCACGCGGAAGGTCGCGGGTTCGAGTCCCGTCAGCCCCGCCAGTCTTCGCTACTTCGTAGCTTCGTCTGGCTAAGCCAGTAAAGATAACATTAAATATAGATCCAGTTTAATAGCAAAAGCGAAGACTGTCCGACGAAGTCTTTTGGCGAAGACGGACTTCTTTAACAATCAAATTTCGTTCTTTTTATCATATATTTTCACAAACTCTTTTTTAGGTCTTAAAAACATGCACAAAACTGCACTACGCTCTTTATATCTTTTTTTATTATTGTCTCTTGGCAAAACCTGCTCTGGAATGTCGATCGACAATAAAGAGGCTAAAACTTGTACAGAACACGCTCCAGCCCATGCTTTGGTTAAAAGTATGGTGTTAGAAGATGAAAGAGCTATTATTGATCGGTATCTTAAAAATCTTATAACAAAGCTCTCTGCGCACCCACAAGACGAAACAGGGGAGCTTGTCTACGATGCTCTTCATAAGGAGATCATGCTGTGTATGGCAGATTATTTCTTCCCACTTGACGCTCAAACAGGTTTTTTCGAAAAACATACGCGATTTTTAAAACTTGCAGAGTTTTTAACTGAGCACAGAAGTCTCTATCCCAATCCCAACCAAGCACTTGATAATTTAATTGAGTGGATAGAAAACTATCACATGACAGATCACAGACGCTGATGCCCCCAAAAAGTGCTTTAAAATTACCCAGCCCGTTATTTATTACGCAATAAATAACGGGCTTTTTGCTGTTTTACTGATTACAAGCGCCCAGGGAGCCAAACCTGTAAACTTTAAGATAACCTCCTGACAACCTGAATTATATTGACAATTAGAAATAATTATGTATAAACTAAGATTACGTGGGCAAGTAGACTCACGCTACGAAAGTAAGTAAGTATAAGAAAAGAAAGGAGACAGTTATGAATAAAAAACAGTTATTCCTGATGTTGGTATGTATCACGGGTGCATCTCAAACAGGCTTTGCGCAAAACGAAGAAGGCCCAAATGATGACGTAGTCACCATGCAGGACGATATTAACAATGGGCTTGATGAGCACCATGGTGGCGAAAATCCAACACGAGAAGCTATTAAAAATGCAGAAGAAGAGGTCAAAGAAAATCTTACAAACGCTGCAGAGTATGTAAAAGAAAAGGCTGAGGACGCTGTAGACTACACCAAAGAAAAAGCAGAACAAGTTAAAGACTATGTCGTCGACAAAGTCGATGACATTAAAGAGTAAGAACTTTAGTTCTTAAAGTTAAAGAGCCTGGGAACTTCCCGGGCTCTTTTGTTATGTAATACACCCAATCTTCTCTGTAATCTCTATAAAACAGATAAAAACAAGTTAATTAAATATATTTATTGACTAATATAAAATACAAGCTACTACTGATAAGTAGGTTAAATAATATTTTTACGCATCTATTACGAGTCTATTACGTATCTATACAGTAAAAAACCAAAAATTATGTTGTCTTTTATTAGTTAATCTTAAATTGGGTATTAATTCAGTTTAGTGCCCTTTTTTTCTTTTTTAATACAAACCGGTTAGCATGTGGTATGCTAGGAATGTACTGTTACTCTAAAAAATATCTATTAGGATTTCATGCCAGATTATAAAAAACCAGATCATAAAAATAAGAGTTCATATAACTCAAATAGCTCAAACGAGCGTAAGCCCGAAAAAAAGCCTGCTCACAAAGCAACTATTTTTGAGCGAAGCGCAAAAAGTTATACAGGTCCAGGAAAAAATGTTGCCCCACGAGGCGGAAGCTTTTCTTCAGGGCAACGAGGAAGAACCTCGCGCGCACCGATGGCAAAGTTTGACCCTTCAATGTTTATCAAAAAAGTTGAAGAACAAACAGCATCAGAAGTGTATATTCCAAAACACACATTTAGTGACTTTTTAATTGAACCTCAGCTCAAAGAAAATATTGCCAAAAAAGGCTATCTCACGCCAACCCCTATTCAAGATAAAGTTATCCCATTGCTTTTAGAAGGCAAAGACGTTATTGCAACGGCAAATACCGGTACTGGTAAAACAGCTTCGTTCTTGATCCCACTCGTTAATAATATGCTCACCAATAAAACAGGTCGTGCATTAATTATTACCCCAACCCGTGAGCTTGCTGCACAAATCCAAGCTGAGTTAGAATTCTTTACCCGTAAAACTGGTCTTACGTCTGTGTTGTGTATTGGCGGTTTAAATATAAACGTTCAAATGCAAAACTTAGCAAAGAATCCAGAATTTGTTATCGGGACACCGGGAAGATTGCGCGATTTAGAACTTAATCGATTTATAAGCTTTAGCAGATATCATTCTATCGTTCTAGACGAAGTTGACAGAATGCTTGATATGGGCTTTATTAAAGATATTAAATACGTTATTTCAAAGTTACCAAAAAAACGCCATTCGTTATTCTTTTCAGCAACATTACCAAAAAGCATTAAAGATATTATCGATGGCTTTTTACTTGATCCAGTTTCTATTGACGTAAAGATGCGCCAATCAGCTGAGAACGTTAACCAAGATATTATCAAAGTTGGCATGAACAATAAAATCGATATGTTACACGATTTATTACTCAGACCTGAATGTAAGAAAGTTATTATTTTTGCACGCACAAAGCGTAATACCGATAAATTATCAAAAGAGTTACGCGCACGTGGCTTTGAACTTGCAACAATGCATGGCGACAAAACCCAACAACAAAGAAAAAAAGCTTTGGGTTTATTTAAAGACAATACCGTGAAAATTCTTTTAGCAACTGACGTTGTTGCCCGTGGTATAGATATCGACGACGTAACACACGTTATTAATTTTGACTTGCCACAAACCCATGAAGATTATATTCATAGAATTGGTAGAACGGGACGTGCAAATAAAATAGGACAAGCAATCACGTTTATTGATTAAGTTTTTTTAGATTTTATATTAGATTTTATAAAAGAAAGCATGTTCATTTCTGAACATGCTTTCTTTATTTTTACTCAATATAATTTTCTAAGCTTTTTCAGGTCTAAAGAAGTGATGGAAACATTCTCTCGTCGTTCCACGAACACGAAAGTATATTTCTAACGTCCCACGGTTTATTTCAACCCATTCGCTCCTACTCTTCTTACCCCCTGTTTTACGATATTCTGAGACAACAAGTGGGAATTTTTTATACATAACGCCATCAGCATCACAATGTTCCATAGCGTTGACGTCTTTAAAATATTTAGCGGCAACACCAAGTAACATTGTATGATTCTCATCGCGCTTGTCTTCTACAGCATAAATATTGGGAGTATAACAACTAAACCATCCAAGATTATTGGTCATATGTTTGTCATAAAAACATGTGTACCGTATTTTATCAACGGTATCAGTTAGTATAAAACTCTTTGCATCGCGCTCAATTGTATACTTATCTTGATCACCTAAAGACGCTTCTAAAAATTTGAAGAATTCATAAAAATGTGTGTGTTCAGTAAAACTCCAATGACGTAACAAACTGTGAATTTCTCCTGATAACTTAGTTTTTCTCAGATCTTTCTTTTTTGGTGCCGCAGGTGCTCTTGCTGCCACAGGTTTTTTATAGTCACCGCTTTTGCCATCATCATACACAATCTCTTCGTCATCTTCTGAACTTACATCTTCTATGGTTATGTCTTCTATTCCAGAGATAATCTCTTCATCAAGAGGTGATGCCTGAGCTGGCGCTGGTATCTTTACTTCAGAACCTATTCTAATCAATTTTTGCCTTGAAAGCATTTTTCTTAATTTTTTCTCAGATCTTAATAAATGATCTTGGTCAATTTTATCACCCGAATCATAAAGCGATTTTTTTAAATTTTTAGCTTTTTTATCATCATATTCTGTTAATACTTCTATAGAATCATTACAGTATCGTCTAATGCTATTGATACATTTTCTTGTTCTGTGTGTGATAACGTTATCATAATATTCATGAAAATCTTTTATAATCTCAAGAAGAACTCGTTCACTATTTGCAAATTTGTCAAAATGGATAAAGTCTAAATTTTCTTTACATTTTTCCATGCCTTTTCTAATATTTTTTAAGTGGAAATCGGCTGAACAAATCAACTCATCATGCAAAGTTTTTGCACTTGTTTCATATAAGAAAAACAAAGCATCCATAAACGGTACATGCGTGCGTCTTTGAAGGAATTCTAATATCTTAATAACTTGCTTCAATTGTTCCAATGAAAGATTGTGTGCCTTACACACTTGAATAACAATATTACTATCATCAGCATTATCAGTACATTCATCAATTAATTTTAGTATCGCATTGTATATATAAGGATTAAAAAATTTACGAACAGCTCCTAGATCTGCTTCGAGAATATACTTTACAAAGTTAAAGAGTTTTTCATACGTCACTTCTTGATCAAGAGCAACTGAGCAATTATGAGGTTGAGCAGCTGCTGCAGCCGCCTTTTTCTTCTTCTTTTTCTTTTTCTTCTTCTTGCCGGACTTATCAGCAGATTTTTCTTCTTCATTATCAACGCTTTGCTCATCATCAACATCATCATAGTCTTGAGCTTCTAAATCTTCTTGCTCTACAACGTTATCTTCTTGTGTACCATCGGTATTGCTTGGAAGTTCAAATAATGCTGCAAACTTTTTATGATTTTTAACATGCTCTAAACCATGCTTGTCCAACATATTATAAAAAGTTTTTCGATGTTTTGGCGTAAGCTTCATAACACGATCGAAGATATCTCCAATCTCAATTTTTTTGCTCTGAGCTTGCATTGCCTGAGCTTGCGAAAAATTTACGAACAACGTCAGTAATAAAATAATTAACTTAATCATGTAACCCCCTAAAAATAAAATATCACTATAGTTCATGAGAACTTTTTAACATTATTTAATATTAGCAATATTTATAAAATATTCAAAAATTTGCTAAAAACCATCTTTTTTGCGATTTTTTGCTAAATCTTAGAGCTAAAGTCCTAGGGATTCTGGCAACAGCAAACAAATTGATTAAATTTTTTAAACGTTACAATTGCAGGGCGCGCCCGATCTATTTTAAAATAAAAAAGTAGGTTAGCAGGTAGAAATACTCGCTAACCTACTTTTTTGTTTAAATTCTCGAACGACATATTTAATACCCAGACCAAGCATCAATAATGGTTTTTATCTTATCCCACCCAATAACCTGAGCATGAGGCCAATCCTGATTTTCAGTCCCACCGTAAATAACATAGCCATCTGTTTTTTGTTCAGAAATTTCATACCATTTTATTAAGCCATCAAAAAAACTTGAATTTATCGTTTTGCCTGACTTAATTTCAATCGGAAGTAAATCCTGCCCACGTTCTATGATACAATCAATTTCGTGCCCCCTGACATCCCTCCAAAAGTAAAGATTTGGCAACAGGCCCCGATTGTGTCGATATTTTAAACATTCACTTATAATAAAAGACTCAAAAATAAGCCCTCGCATATAATGTGAGTCCAGATTTTTTGGATCTTTAATTTCAAGCAGCGCACACAAAAGCCCCGTGTCATAAAAATATAATTTTGGTGACTTAATAACACGTTTGCTAAAATTTTTATAATAGGGCTGAACTTGCCGTATAATATAACTCGCTTCTAAAAGCGAAAGCCACGCCTTTGCAGTATTAGGACTGATTCCACAATCACTTGCCAATGTTGTATAATTAACGACTTGCCCAACGCGCCCCGCACATAGTTTTAAAAAATTCTGAAATAACGTAAGATTTTCGATATTAATAATAAGACGCACATCGCGCTCGACATACGTTGCAATGTAAAATATAAACCATTCATCAAAATTAATCGTCGTCATAGGATTATAAAGACCCGGATAACAGCCCTGCACCAAGATTTCTTCAAGTGTTGCAGGAAGCCTATTTGCTTGTTTTAGTTCATCAACGGACAACGGAAAAAGCGTAAGAAGTGCTATGCGACCAGCAAGCGTTTGTGAAATTTTTTGGTGTATCAAAAAATTTTGAGATCCGGTAAGAATAAATCGCCCCGGCTCACGGTTTGCATCAACAACCCCTTGCATATACGATAAAAGCTCTGGCGCCTCCTGAATTTCATCAATGATCATACCGGCATAGCGCGAAGCAACTGTCATTAAAAAGTGCCGTGGATCTGCAAGAGCCTGTGCCCGGCGATCTAAATCTTCCATCGATACGTAATAATGGTCTGGAAACATCGCTTTGACCAGCGTTGTTTTTCCCGACTGCCTCGGCCCCATAACCGAAACTACAGGATATTGTCGTGAAAGTTCCAGTAATTTGTCGGAGATTTGGCGTTTTATCATAAAAACTCCCAACTTTTTTAAATTTTTAACAAGCTCGGTACAATCCGCAATCTAATTGCAGATTATACAAAACAGATTAAAAACAGCAACCAAATCGTATTTTTCTAAGATCTCGCCCATTATCCTGCTTTTTTCTTTGTATTTACAAACCAGGAGCTCTACAATAAACTGAGTGCCCGCCAAGTTAAGTCACCTCATTACAAGATATAAACGAGATATAAAAAAGAGCTTTATGAAGAGACTCAGTATATTTTTTCTGTCATTATGCTTCATCGTGCAATCAAAAATTCTTATATCTATGACAGAGCCTGCAGCCCCAGCAGCCTTAACCCGTACAGCCTCCCGACCACAATCACCAGGAAATCCAGTATTATTTGTTCGTACAGGCTCAGGAGAAAGCGCTCTTTCACCAAAACCTAATCTTGCCGCACATTATGCGATCGACTTCGCATCATGGCATCTCTACGATGTGCACCCAAGCGGTCACGATCTTACCGGGAAAAGACCCGGGCCTCTATCATTACAAGCAATATTACAGAAGATAGAATCTCACGACAAAACTGTTTGTCTTGTTTCGACGCAATTTACAGACCCTCAGTATCATGATAAAAATAGCGATAAAACGAGAACCTCATGGCTCAATCAAACAGCGCTTCATAGAGTTTCAAGATCGATGGAATTTCCACCAACGTATGTCTATAAAGTTGGTGAACGTGAGTTTTATGAAAAATTACCTGAAAGACAACTTGCCATTGCACAAATTCTTTTAGACTATGGCGCCGATCTTTTAGCACGAGATTCACAAAATCGCACCCCTCTACACATCGTTGCCAGCACCGGCCGACAGGATCTTTTAAAATTATATATCGAACATATTGAACTGTATGCGCACGATAATAGCGACTATTTTGACGCACGTGGCGGGAAAAACAACAGTACGCCGCTTATGGCCGCAATTATTTTTCACAAAAACCATAACGCCCGCGTAAATACTATCGATAATAGAAGATGTATCGAAATCTTATTATCACACGGTGCTCACGTAAATTTACACAACAGTAATAACCAAACAGCACTTGATCTTGCCAGTGACCCAGAATATCCCGAACGCGCAGAACTTATCCCTATGCTTGTACATGCTGGGGCAAAAACAGCGCATGAAATAGTACTTGAGGCTCAAATTCATGCCCAAGCAGAAGAAGAGTTATTAGAACAGCTGGATAGATTTCACCCAGAAGCATAAAACCTCTCATCAAGATATAAAGTTCTTGCAAGGGTCTAGCAGGCTAAAAAGTACACTTTTTTCCAAATTCTCTCAAAAACAGCACTTTTTGCTTATTTTTTATTACAATTTGAATATTTATAAAATAAGTATACATTAAGAACAGAGGCACAAAAACCTAAGATTCTATGTTTTGTAATTTTACTATATTTTTTATGTATAATGGAGGATTTACTATGAAAAAGTTATCTATATTTTTACTTGTTATGCTTGCGATTATGTCACAAGACACTGTTTATAGCATGCGCAAATCTGCTGCACCTGCAGCAAGACCTGGTAGTGCTGCTGCACCCGATGACGATCATGATGGTTTGACTTTATTAGAACAATATACAATTCAAAATGAAGACGGAGGATTGTCTTGTATATTCTGCACCGAAGATGAATACACATCTACTGATAAGTCAGAGATGATGAAACATATCATGGGGTGTCTCGAAGAGCATCGCAACAAAGAAGAGGGTCTCGAAACGTCTGATAGTAATTATGATGACGATAATGATGACGACGGTCATGATGTTTCGGACAGTAAGAGCGATGATAGTGATAATAAAGAGGCCAAGGCATCAAAAAAATTTATTTGTGACCATCCCGATTGCGGGCTTGAATTAGGATCAGTATCCGGTCTTGATTGGCACAAAAAAAAACATAAACAAGGCTTACCACAATGCACTACATGTAAAAGTGTTTTTCAAAACAATACCAGCCCAAAATCTATAGCAACCTTTGCATTACACACAAAAAATTGTGACGGCATATCACGTTACAAGAAATTATTTCAAAAAACTGTCATTGAAAAAGATATTGATGATCTTGTAAAAAAATATTTAAAAAAACTCGCTCCAAAGTCGTTTTGTTGCACATATGAAGGGTGTAAGCGCAATGCTGAGCGGCCATTTCCAAGTAGATCTAACACAAAAAGGCATATCCAAATCCATTTAGGCCATGTCCCCCCAGACTATCAAAAAATCTCATGCCCATATTGCAACACCAACACTAAGATAAGTCGTAATCAATTTAGCAGCCACATGAAAGATATGCATCCAGATAAGCTCAAGAAACCAGTGGAACCGACAGCATCAAGAAAACGAAAACATGTAGAAGCTGTAAATACCCCTGCTATTGCAGTAGCGACAGCAGCTCCTGCACCAAGTGCTCCTGCTGGAGACTCTAAACGAGCAATGCCTGCAACTCCAGATTTGCCAAAACCAATAGCAAAAAGAGCGCGTACTGAGCCGTAAAAAATATATGTCATAATGTAACAAAAAACCCGCCTGCGGCATCCGTGCTTCAGGTGGGTTTTTTGTTATCGTGTACTTTTTATCGTTTTTTTCATGGTTTTAGCCTGTCTTGAACCATTATGCTATGCTTACGTCTATGAAAAAGAAATAAGAGACTTTTAAATATTCATAGGAATTTTTATGAAACCTGATGGCCTCGATGAAGTTGTAAAAAATAAAATTATTGGCCTCCTACTCGTACTCTTCCCTCATGCAAAAATTTATCTCTACGGTTCTCGTGCACGAGGTGATTTTAAAGAGCGTTCAGATATTGACATTGCACTTGATGCAGGCCCTGCTCCAGAACGCTTGAATTTAGGAGAGGCAAGAACTGTTTTAGAAGGTACAAGAATTCCATATAAAATAGATCTTATCGATCTTAATTTTGTTCAAAAAGAGCTACGAGAAACCATTTTACACGAAGGAGTCTTGTGGTACCCAATAAAACACGATTAGACTATCTTGAATCCGCACTTGATCGCTTAGAAGAGGCTATAGAGCTCTCACACAAACAAGAATCTGAGCATCTTTATCGATTTTTACGGGATTCAGTTATCAAAAGTTTAGAGTTTTCTTGCGATTTGCTCTGGAAATCTCTCAAAGATATACTTGAAAGCAAACACGGTATAATGGTTGCTAGTCCACGAGCAGCACTAAAAGAAGCTTTAAATGTTGACATACTCAATAAAAAAGAGTTTGAAATATTAGAAGATCTCATTTCAGACCGTAATGATTCTTCGCATAAATATGATGAAAGCATGGCCAATGAAATCGCCAAGCGCGCTGAAAACTACCATATAATAATGGCGATCGTCCTTAAAAATCTGCATAATATCGCGTCTAAGTAGTCACTTTTTTGTGCAATATTCTCATTTTTGCGTGAATTTTAGCCTGTTTTGACCGGTTATGTTATGCTTAGGTCTATGAAGAAAGAACTAAAAAAATTCAAACTCTCATCTGTTTTTAAGCCTACTGGCAGCCAGCCTGAAGCAATCGAAGAACTGAACACCAAACGACCACGAAAGTCGGTCTTATTGGGTGTTACCGGATCGGGCAAGACTTTTACGCTGGCAAACGTTATTGCAAAGCAAAACAAGCCAGTTATCGTTTTATCGCCCAATAAAACACTTGCTGCCCAACTGTACGAAGAGTTTAGTTTGTTCTTTCCCGAAAACAAAGTCTGTTATTTTGTGAGTTATTACGATTACTATCAACCAGAATCGTACATGCCGGCACAAGATATTTATATTCCCAAAGAAACCAAAGTTAATTCAGAAATAGAACGTTTGCGCATCGAAGCAACCGCGTCGATTATCAATCGCCAAGACGTTATTATTGTTGCGTCTGTTTCAGCAATATACTCACTGGGTAACCCGACAGATTATCGCGAACTTGCGATGCCCATTAAAATTGGCGATAAAATTTCACGCAAAGAACTTATCGAAAAATTAATATTTATTCAGTACAAACGTAATGACGTCGAAAATTCTTCAGGAACGTTTAAAGTTATTGGTAGCACGATTACCATTAACTTACCGTACATGCGCGATAACCTACGCATAGAACTTTTTGGTGATACGGTCGAAACTATGGAATTTGTCGACAAACGTGAACACAAAGTTCTTTCGACATTAGACAATATTATTATCTTTCCTGCAAAACATTTTTTAACAACCAAAGAAAAGCAAGAGCGTGCTATTGCTCAGATGCGTACTGATCTTGAGCACGATATCTCAAAACTTGAAAATCCATTATATAAAGAACGGTTACGAACTAGAATTAATCACGATATTACGATGTTACAAGAAACCGGCTACTGTTCTGGTATAGAAAACTATTCGCGCTATTTTGATGGTCGTCAGCCGGGCGAAGCACCCTATAGCTTGTTTGAGTTTTTTGAGAAAAATAATTTTTTAGTTATTATCGACGAATCACATATTACAATACCACAGTTTAGGGGTATGTATAACGGCGACAGAGCTCGTAAGAAAGCACTTATAGAATTTGGCTTTAGATTGCAAGCTTCGTACGATAATAGACCGTTACAGTTTCATGAAATTGAACGGTATTTTAATGACGTTATTTTTGTTTCAGCAACACCGGGGCCCTACGAGCTTGAGCATAGCGACCAAGTTGTCGAACAGATGATACGTCCTACAGGAATTATCGACCCAGAAATTGAAATAGCGCCACGAGAAAATCAAATGTCTCGTCTAATAGAAGAAATTAAACAAACATCTGAGAAAAATTTTAGAACACTGGTTACGGTCTTAACTAAAAAAGCAGCCGAAGATCTTTCGCAATTTTTAGAAAATCACAAAATTAAAGTCTGTTACATGCACAGTGATATTAAAACACCCCAAAGAACAGAATTATTACACAAATTACGTCAGGGTGTTTTTGAATGTCTTGTCGGGATTAACTTATTGCGCGAAGGGTTAGATTTACCCGAAGTTGCTCTTGTTGCTATTATGGACGCTGACGTCGAAGGCTTTTTGCGTGATACTAGATCGTTAATTCAAACAGTTGGTCGCGCGGCACGTAATACCGAGAGTAAAGTTATCTTTTTTGCTGATAAACTCACAGACTCGATGCTTAAAGCAATTGACGAATGCAGCAGGCGTCGGGCGATACAAAACGAATATAACCGAGAACATAATATTACGCCGACAACCGTGCAAAGAGAAGTAACCAAAAGTATCTCAAAGTTGCAACAAGATATTATGAAAGCTTCTAAAGGTGGCAAAAAGTCTGCTAATATTAAACCAAAAAACGAAGCTGAAGCAAAAGCACTTATCGCACAGCTTGAAGAAGAGATGCGACTTGCAGCTGAAAATCTTGATTTTGAACTGGCGATTAATCTTCGCGATAAAATCTTGGGACTTCAAAAAACATTTCTTAGTTAATAAATTTTTATAACAATATGTATATTTTATTTTTTGTATTTTTAACGCTCTCTTACACCAATAACGCAATGGTTACTGGTAATTCTGACGATACGATACAAAATAATACGATCATCGACCCATCTCTTTTATTTACAGAAGAAGAGCTTACAACACTTCCTGATGTTGACCTAAGCTCTATAATACGTGCCCGTACAGTAAAAACAGATCCTGATTCTGGTCGCCAAGGGCCTAAAAATACCCATAAAAAAAAAGATTGCCCTCTCAGGAAAAAAAAATCCTATGGTTCATCTAAAATACAAGTCTTTGATAATGCCGGCGATGATCCCTATGCACACATGCGCATAATCGATAAATTTTTTTTTTATGCACATTATGTAATCGTCAATTTGATAACAAGGGAAGTTGTCATGGGCATATCATAAAACATTTGGGCAAAAAAAAGTTTGCGTGTAAAGATTGTAAGAAGATTTATACGTCAAGCAGCGCTCTAAAAGAACATATGTTTGATCACGCAGATAAAAAACCATTTACATGTACGGTCTGTAAATTTGGGACAACGAGACAATGGCGTCTCGATAATCACATGAACACGCATACAGGAAATAAGCCATTTGGATGTCCTGTGTGCAAAACAACATTCGCTACAGATAGTAATATTGATCGACACATTCGTACACAACATCCTGAGTATCACGCAGAAAGAAAAAAATCGTGCTAAAGACGGTTATATAGTCTAAAGCTTATTTTACTAATCTAAAAGTCTTGAACTTTATTCATACAATCAGTACTATCAATAAAATTATTCTTGAAAATTATTCTTGGTACTAAAAATTGTTACGAAAAATTATCGTGGGCATAATCCTATGAAAAATATGCGATTATTTTCTCAATTAATTTTTGTAGTCTCACTCAGCTCGCACACACTATTCTTTTTTTCTCCAACATATTCTATGACCCTATTTGAAGAACTCATTGACGCTCATGTTGACGCTCAACCTACTCATGAACCGACAAACCCACTTGATGCTGATGTGTTTTCAGGCTGTTTATTATTAGATGACCTTGGTGACGGTAACGATATTGAATCTTTCATGGCGCAACTACAAGCAGAGAACAATGGGCACGTTAACGCAGCAGCTGCAGCTGCTGCCACTGCTGTAGTCGAAGACAGACCGATAAGCCCAAGACCAAGCCCACAAGCAAGTCCTGATAATAGTAATATTGGACAGTATTTATGTGATGACCCAATAAAACCTGAAGAACCTAAAAAAATAGACCCTAAAGAGCCCAAGAAACCTGAAACAGAAAATGGGCATATCATAGTAGCAACAGCTGAAGATTCAGGTGACACGAACGAGACATTTCAATGCCCAGAATGCGGTAAGCACTCCGCAAGTTCCAGATCTCTAACAAATCACAGACACATTCATAAAAGAAAACGTAATCCCGAAGAATATACCTGTAAAAAATGCAAAAAATTATGCAAAACTCCAACCGGCCTGAAAAACCATATTCGTACATGCAAAGCAAATATGGCGAATGATGAAAATGATACACTGGTATTTGAGTGTAACGAATGTCGTAAATATGTTAGAGGTATTGATAATCTACAACGACACGTACTGGAGAGTCACCGAAAAAATCTCGATCCTCAATTTACATGTCCACAATGTGGCAAAAATTTTCGAAGTGCAACGAGCATGAATGCTCACGTCTATGCGCACACAGAGAAAAAATCTGAATATTTCGAATGCAAAACATGCGCTAGAGAATTCTATGACCCATCAAGCCTCAAAAATCATCTTGTTACATGCAATCCGAGTGCAGATAACAACCCAAAATTTCCATGTCAAAAGTGCACTAAAATTTTGTTAAGCGCTGCTGGCTTAAGAAATCACATGCGTACGCACACAATGGACCCCGAGCTTGAAGAAGACGCTTATGATCATAGTGATAACGGTGATGATAACGATTCTTTACGTAACGATCTGAAATTTCAGTGCAAAGAGTGCAATCAGATCTGCAAAAGCGCTGGCGGCTTAGCATATCACATGCATGGACACATGCGAAAACGAGAGCCTGAAAAATATACCTGCAAAATATGTGGCAAGATGTCGAGGACTACAACGAACCTTAAAGAGCATGTTCCTGAATGTGAAGCCCTATATAAGATAATTGAAGAAGCCCAACTATCTACAGGATACAGGGAAAAAAAACGCCCAAACTATTGTGAAAGTAAAGAAGACGGTAATGATGATGATGAAATCGATGATTCATCTAAAAAAACTGTTAAAAAATTACACGATGGTGAAAAAGAATTCAAGTGCCTAAGCTGTAAGCGTTTTTTGACAACTAGGCAGTCTTTAAGGCGGCACATTAACAGTCATATAAAATCAAAAATTTCAAACTGCTTTGCCATTGTCAGTAATACGCCAGAAAAAATTGTCTTAAAAATTACAGATATCAGAAAACTACACAGCAACGGTCGGTAATAAAATAGATTTGTCACAAAAAACAACGTGATGACCGCTATGTTTTCAGTTTGTAACAAAATAGACATGCTCTTAATGCTTGCTATAGTCGATAGACGTTTTTTATTCGTTATACGTAGATTATATTAGATTATATATGAACAAATATTACCAAATCATTTTCACGCTCGTAACAATATCGAGTAGTGTTCATGCAATGCTATCACAAAATCCCGTTGATATCGAAACAGGGCTTCCCCCTCTCGAGATATCTGACACTGTACAAAACGGTATTTCTGATGCAGAAATTGCATGGCAACAGGCTTACCCTGATGAAATCGGTCTATCTAAAGTAGATAACAGGTCGCTCAAGCGAATTCAAATCATTGATAATATACCCGATATCGCAAGTTCACCGCAAAAATATATTGGTTACGATAGCGAGCAAAAAAAGTCTGTATGTACGTTTTGTAAAAAATTATTTGATGCTAAAAAAGACTGTTTACAACACATTAAGCGCCACGCGAAAAAAAAATTTCAATGTACTGAATGCACATTAAAATATGGCACCCAACGTGGCCTTGATCGTCACAAATATTTAAAACACAGTATTACGAAACATATATGCCTGCACTGCAATAAAAAATTTGCATCTGAAGCAAAGCTTAATAAACATAAATCCCAAAAACACGGTATTGAGAAACATGCTTATTAAGCTTTGTTCCAGAATTAAAAATCGCAAAAAACGCATATTTACAAGCTTTTTTCTTATTTTTATCGATATTTTATATTCAATTTGACTATAAAATCAAAGTCTTTATACTTGTTTATAGGTTTAAATATCGAATGTTTTTATATATTTTGGAGGTTTTATGAACAATTTGAAGAATCTTATTAAAGTTATTGTTATTGCATTTGCATGCACGTCAGTAAATACACAGGCGTTTGGTATGACCAGAGTGGCTAGCTGTGCTCAGTCAGCATGGGAATTGACAAAATCTGCTTTTCGCTGCTGTTTTATACGATGCAAGCATCGCCAATTATCTGATGTAGAAAAAATCTTGGTGATGCATCGTGGAATGCAACTCTTTGCAGAAGAAGGTCGCAAAGAGGCCGCAAAACTTTCTAAGAAAGCCCTTGCGGATATAGATAATTTGTTGAAGGAAGCCGAAAAAAGTCTACATGATGACATCAATAATCCTGAAAGTAAACAAGCTGTAGCCATGAGCGATGACGAAACTTTTGTGTATACAATGCCATCGGGTAATTATGAGTTTGACGAGCAAGAACTCAAAGCTGCTTGTGCTCGTAAAGAAATGTCAGAAGACGAAGCACAAATATTAATCGAAATGCTTAAGAATAATTCTAAGATTAGCTAATGACAATATAATTAAGCTAACGTATGTAAATTCAAAAAAGACTCTGTTTTTTACAACAGAGTCTTTTTTTTTGAAATCAAATAATCCCGATATTTTTACAAGCTACCCAGCCGATTTTACCGTCAATATTAATTTTGCAATAATCGCCCGACTTTTTCTGAATAATAACTTCTTCAGTTTCTGTTATCGACCCCAATACTTGATACGCATCACCAGGGCCCGACAAAAGCGATGTGTTAGTAAGCACAATCGCGTAGCTACGAGAATTAAGCCCATATTTTAATGCAAGCACAGAGCCGGTTGTAATAAGCAGCAAAAAGAGTATTGTTATGAGAATTCGTTGTTTATTGTGATATAAAAATCGCAGTAATCCAAACAGCACAAACCAGATACCAAGAAATATAATTTGTAAAAATAGTAACGGTACTGATCGGATAAAAGAGAGTATTGATGCTGTAAGATTTTTGATACTTACAACCAATTTTTGTACTGGGTTTGATTCAGTTTGCGCGCTCCTATCCTTCGATCCCTCAGGACGAGCGCCGGTTTGCCCAGACACAGCAGGATGAGCGCCAGTTTTTTTTACCAAAGCGATATTTTGTAACAGCTCTGATCGATTAAAAATGCCCCAATCGTGCTCAGCTTTGCGCCAATTCAAAAGCGCTTGACCGTACTTTTGTTGCTTATAAAAACAGTTGCCCAAATTATAATAAACGCGCGAGTTTTTATCAGCAATTTTTTCGTATAGGTCTTGGGCTTGGGTATAATTATTTTTTTTATAAAGCTCGTTTGCTTGTGCGAATAAATCTTCTTGGGACCCCTCGAGACGATGCTTCGCATCCCTCGGGGCGACGGGGTCGAGGGACGAGGCAGCGAGATTGCTTTGCAGTGTCTGTAATGCAAGAATACAAACCAGTATAAGTCGCTTCATATTTCGTAGGCCCTTTAATTATTATTTGTTTAACATCATAAGCCAGTAGCTCGCACGCTTCAGCAAATCACGCTGTTGCGATTCACTCAGGCCAAGCGAGCTAAAATATAACCCGGCACAGTCGTGCAGATAGGTTATAAACTCTTCAACTTTATCGCGCGACCAGCCATCTTGAGCAAGCCGAATTTCTAACCAGTGCTCAGTTACTTCATCGTGATCGATCCCAAATTTTACGGCTAAAAACTGGATCATCAGATTATATAACGGCTTAGCGTTACTCTTTTTTTCAAGTTCTTGTAATTTATTTTTGGTCACGATAAAAAGATGCTGGGTTTTTGATGACCCAAATCGTACACGCGTGATCATACGATCAAAAAATTGTCGTACAATAAGAATTCGTGCTACAAAAATGGGAATAAACAAGAGTAATATCAGTAACCACCATGGAATACTCGTAATTTTATTACGGTGAACAGCCTGAATATCGTCTTCTATAAAGTTTATATCATGAGCAATGTTTTTAGGTTCGCTGGGATTATTATCAGGTTCGTCCTGATTGTCTTGATTATCTTGGGGTAACATATCTTTTTGGTTAGTATGTGTTAGCTTCTCGTCGGGGGCTGGCGCCACTGTCAGAGTTATTGGTTGGGTTTTTAAAACTTTATAGGTTTGCGAAATTGTATCAAAATAAGACAGCTCTTGTGCTGGAATCTCCCATGTCCCAGGTTGTGAAATTTGCACAACAAAATCAAATTTCTTTTTGCCGCCAACATAGTTTACCGTAAAATCTTCTTGAATATCTGTTTTAGAAGCGTAAAACTTCATACTTTTTGGCAAACGTAATTTAGGCGCAGCAAGACGATCGAAATCTGTTTTACCTGCAAACTCTAACGTCAGAATAACCGGTTCATTAGCAACAGGATCGTGCTTATCAATTGTTGCAGAAAAGCCTGTAAAGTTGCCTACGGCGTCGACGTTCTTATTACTTGAATTATTACCCAAATTATTTTGTATTTGTTCTGGAAGGGGCTTAACCGTAATATTTAAACTATTCGACACGGTACGCTTTTGCTCAAGCTGATGCCCAATCATAGCCTGAATAAATGCGTCATCAAAAAACCCGTTACCCCGAGAACGTTTTTGCGTTGCCGGAATATTATAGGCAAAGTGAACAGGTTCAACGGTATGGGTCCCTTGCTTTGAAGGAAATAAAACAAATTTTTTGTCTTTTACGATATAGGGTTTCCCATCGATTACTTCTTGTCGCTCAGTCATCTGAACAACTTCTTTTACTTTAAATCCTGCAAATACCGGCTGTTTTGCAAACCCAAAATCATGTACGTTGGCACTGTGATAAATTAATAAGTTTATTTCGATCGGCTCATGAATAAAAACAGACTTTTTTTGTGCGACAAGCTTGCAAAAGAATTCGTCTTTACCAGACTTTTGTCCAGTATTACCCGGGGCACCAGGCTGACTGTTTGCAGGTCTTTTAATAACACGAATGGTAAAACTATGTGAAGCATACTGTTTATCTTGATGAGTTGCTCGAGCAGGGCCAATAGTAAAAACGCCCTCACGCTCAGCACTGAGCGTGTACTCTTGCACAAGATTCATGGTTGTCTTACCATTAACCGACATATAACTCTTTGATAGGTTTTGCCCGATACCGTGAAATTGGTCAAGCCCAACAACTTCTAACCCTACTGAACCAGTATCGTTTTCTATATCAGTTAATTCAATTTTTACGCCGAACTGTTCCCCGGTATACACGATTGCGTTTACACCTTGGTCAGGATTTTGCACGTCATATAATTCAAGTTTAATACCAAGCGAGCATGCGTTACGAGCATACAAAAGCACACATAAAAACCAGAATTTAACGGATACCCCTCGAGACGCCTGTTTACACAAAGCTACATTAGGCTCCTCGGGGCGACGAATAAAACTATAAACTATTTTTTTTAATACTTTCATACTGTTCACCACGGTTTTTGGCCTGACTCAGGCATCTTGCCCATATGAGTCTTACGTAAAATCATATCTTTTTGGGTTTTTGATTCGTCCGTTTGAAGACTTTCTAATACTGCGCGCATTGCTCTTTTTTCTATGCCTTCGTCTTTTTCTGATTTTTCTGACATCTGAGCATAACTGTCTTGAGCTTCTTTACTTTCTTTATCTTCTTTCTGGTCACCACTATTTTGTTCTTCTTGGTTTTTCTGGTCTAATTTTTCTTGTTCTTGTTTTCCTGCATCCCCTGCTTTATCCTCAGATTGCTTATCTTGTGTATCAGATTTTTGGTCCTTATTGGAAGAGTCTTTATGATCAGAATCTTTTTGCTCTTTATTTTTGGCTTGATCTTGATCAAGTTTTTGATCTTCCCCCTGTTTGCCCGAATCTCCCGACTTTTCAGTATCGTTTTTTCCTTCGGACTTCTCTTGGCCTTCTTTGCCCTCTTGGGACTGATCTTTTTCTTGGTCTTTTGATTCTTGTTTTTGATCTTTATTATCTTTTTTCTCGTCTTGTTTCTGGTCTTTTTTGTCGTCCTGTTTTTTATCGTCTTTATTATCTTGTTTATTATCTTGTTTATTATCTTGTTTGTTTTTTTGTTCTTGTTCTTGTTTTTTCTTCTGTAATTTTTTCAAAAGCTCTTCAGCTTTTTTTTCGTTTGCCTGTGCTGGGATATCTTCTGGGTTGATTTCAAGAAAATTTTTGTACTGTTTGAGCGCTTCTTGTGTTTGCATAATAGCTTTATCAAGAACTTCGGGTCCAACAGTTGTATCTTTTTTTTGCCAATTTTTAGGTAATATCGAAAGACTGTTTTTATAATAACTATTACCGAGATTAAATATCGCCTGATTTTTTAAAATTTTATGATCACCGGCATGCTCAAAAGCACGGGTAAAGTTTGCTTGAGCTTGATCAAAGTTACCAGACTGGTACTGGGCAACCCCCAAGTTATAGTTTATCTCAGGATCATAAGGTCGATCGACCTGTTTTTTGTGCAAAAGCTCGATATTCTCTTGTGGCTTATTTTTTTGGTAATTCGTAAACAAGCCCCAAGAAAAACATTTTTGGGGATTAAAAATAATAAGAATATAAAAAATAGTTTTTACTGTTTTTTTAAATATTTGAGATACCCCTCGAGACCTCACTACGTGACCCTTCCAGCCTACGCTCTGGCGTAGCTTCGGCGGACAGGCGGGGCGACGTATTAAAATGTGTAAAAAAATCATCATAAAATCCATTCTAACATAAGCATGACCCAGGCGATACCTAAGAGCCATGGGTATTGGTCTTCATATACTGACAGTTTTTTGTCAGCAAACTTTTCTTTTTCAAAACTTTTAACAAGTTTTGCTATACGATCGATATCACTATCACCATAGGTTGCTTTGATATAACTCCCATTGATTTTTGAACTGATATCTTGTAAAAGTTTTTCGTTAAGTTGCGATAACGCTATAGTACCTGACGAATCTGTTTCGTATCCAGCAGAGCCAATTTTAGGTATCGGTGCGCCCTCAGGTGTTCCAACACCCAACGTAAACAAACGTATGTTATCTTGTACAGCACGTTGTTTAACAGCGTCTAACTGTAACGAAAAATCTTCTCCGTCGGTAATCAAGAGCACCAGCTTATTTTTACGCCCTGCTGAGTTACCAAAGACGTCCATTGTTTTTGATAAGGCTTTATCAAGTGCTGTTGTCCCAGAAGATATTGCTTCGACGTCAACATGATCAAGAAACATCAAAAACGCTGGATGGTCAGCAGTTAATGGACACTGAACAAAAGCTGTGCCAGAAAAAAGAATCAGCCCAATACGGTCAAAACTAATGCGTGATAGTAAATTTCTGATTTTGAGCTTTGCAAATTCAAGCCGTGACGGTTTCATATCTTGGGCTAACATGCTACGCGAAATATCGAGCACAATAAACAGATCGCGCCCTTCTTGTGTTATTGGCTGCTCACGCTTGGTCCACTGGGGCTGCAAGAGTGCCAAAAAAACAGACATTATCGCGATACTTAAAAATATTGTCTTTAAAAATTGTTTTTTTAACGAAAAAAATTTAAATAACGTTTTGCGATTAGTTTTATGAACCAAAAGTCCTGACGTTTTTTTTATACGCATATAATTTTTAATAAATAACAAAATAAATACTAAAAAAATAGGTAATAAAATAAACCTATCAAGACCAGCCCAATGAATGCCTAAAAAGTCGTTCATATCTATATCCCCCTCCACAAAAAGCCACGCAACACAAGTTCAAGTGCAAGCAGCCCAATAACAATCCAGATAAACGTTAAGAACGCTTCGTAATAATTATGAAAAACATTGGTTTGATACTCTGTCTTTTCAAGTGCATCAATTGTTTTATAGACCGTTTGCATCTCTTTTGGATTGCGTGCTCGAAAAAATTTACCGCCGGTTTTGTCCGCTATTTTCTGTAATAACACAACGTTAAGCGCTTGGGGAATTTGTTGCATACCAAACAACGGGTGCATACGAAACCCGCCATGTTCGCCGCCAATCCCAATCGTATAAATTTTTATACCAAACTGATGGGCGATATCTGCTGCGGCATCGGGGTCAACTTTTTCCCCTGGTGACGGTTCACCATCGGTCAAAAGAATAATAATTTTACTTTTTGCTGGTGAGTTTTTGAGTCTATTCACAGCGAGTGCTATGCCCGTGCCTAAAAATGTCCCCTGGGGGTCGATATCGCCCAGCTCTATTGTTCCAACAACCTCTTTGAGTATCGTTTTGTCAAGCGTTAATGGGCATCGTGTAATTGCAGCACCACCAAACAAAACAACGCCAATTGGGTCATCTATTCTTTTTTCAATAAATTTAATCGCTTCAGCTTTTGCAACGTCAATGCGCATGCGCTGATCTTTTGGATCGTCAAAGAGTTGCATACTTCCTGAAACGTCGATAGTAAGCACTATGTCAACACCTTCGACATTTACTTTAGACGATTCGTCAACCCACTGTGGACGAGCTATTAAAAAGATTAAGCCCAATAACGTGAGAGCTCGTAGAAAAAATAAGATCGTTTTATACGAACGCCCTTTTATTATTTTTTTGTGCCCATTTTCGTGAGCAAGCAGCTGTGCAAGAGGGTAGGTGTAGAGAGGGGTTTTATGCCACCACCAGCGATATAAAAAAAACAGAATAAATATGGGGATCAAAATGTAAAAAAGATGAACATACGCAAATCGTAACAACATTTTTTCTCTCTTTTATTTCTCTTTTTATTTTTTTATCAAAACCAAAGACCCGGGGCCTGTCCGCCGTAGCTACGAAGAGCGTAGGCTGGAATCCAGGCAAAACCCGCGTTAGCTCTTTCTCAATAATTTTAATTAATTCTTTTGTAATCTCTTAAGCTCTTCTTTAAAAAAATCATGTACACGCCGTGCAAAATCTTCTACCGATTCATCAGGCATGCATATCATGGGTTTGCCAATACTCATTGTAATATGACCAGCAGAAGAATCAATCAAAAAACTTTTTGCCGAAAAAACTTGCGCTCCAGATGTGATAACAATGGGGATAACTGGACGATCAAGTTTTTTTGCAAGTAATGCAAAACCGTTGTTAAACTCATGAATTTTTCCGTCAGTATGGCGTGTGCCCTCGGGAAATAGTAATAGATGTCTCTTGTGATCTTTAACTAACTGATACGCTTTTACAAACGCACGTCCAGCTGACGTTTCGTGCGTACGATCAACGGTAACATGCATACGCTTAAGCAAAAAACCAAATACCGGAACTTTGAGATACTCAGCTTTGCTCATCCAAACATGCGGATAGGTTTGGGCGATAATTTCAAGTAACGGTATATCGAGTGCTGACGCGTGATTGGAAATTATGATCGACGGATTTTTTGGATATTTTTCTGGATATTTTTCTGGATATATAGAAAGATTATCTCGACCAACAATTTTTATACGTATAAACGATGCAGCAAGAACCATACGCGAGACAAGCGTCGTACAGAAAAAATAGAGTCTATTGTCATAACGAATTTTTGCCGGCAAGCAGGCTAGCGGCACACACATAAGAGCACATACAAGCGCAATAAAACTCCAGAGCGTATACGTAATTATTGTTTTAATAAAATTTGTGATTTTTTTCATACTATAAAAAATAAAGCTTATTCTTCGAACAAACTTTCTGTGTATCGTCTATTTTTCCAGCGGTTATAAAGTACAAAAACAAATGTCATAAAGAATAGGTCAGTAATAAATTTTGCGTATTTAAAAATAACAAACTGTACAGTCGATATTGTTTGCGTCCCCAACACACCAAGATTATCAAGGCGCATGCACAATAACACTTGAAGAGTATTTGATGGATTATAGCCAAAAATTATAAGCTTAATTCCCATGTCTATACCAAACCCAACAAGAGATAACAAGATTATAAACGGGAGATTATAGACAAAAAAGTTACATGCACGTTCACATGAAATAAGTATATCTCTAAAATTACATTTTGAATCAAGCCAGAAAAAGACAACCAAAAATTCGAAGATTTTTGCCGGGATAATAAACATCCCAAGGTAATCAAGACCTGGAAACTTTGTTATAGAAAGCCCTAATAAAATTAATAACGACAAGAATAAGAGCGCTGAAAAAAAGAACGATAACTGTATGTACCGTAAAAAATATTCTTTAAGATATACAAGACCAGACTGTTTATTATCAAGATATGTATCGTCAGGTTTTCTGATAAACAAAATAAAACCGGTCGTAATAATAAACGATACGATATTTATAACCAGCAAGAGAAAGACAACAAGACCACCAACAGGATGTGATGGATCAGTTTTTAGTTTTAATGCTTTGAAAATAATATCACCAAGCGACGTAAACAAAATGATATCGACGATAACAAACCAATATAAATGCTGAACTAACAGCTTGGTTGCTTGCCAAAATACATTTGTACTATCACGTAAAAACGCTGTAATACGTGAGATTTTGAGCATGCGCAGGCACGAGGTCCAGGTATACAATAGTGAAAACATAGGGCTCACTTAGAAAAAAAGAGTTGATAATGACTGTGTTTTATTTTGCTGTACATGATAGCGTAAAACGAATACATCAAAAATGACATCAAAAAGACGATTATTGTTGAAAGCATGTATAAAATTACTGAGAGAACATACAAGCTCGAAAGCAGCCAGGCCAACAGAACGCAACTTCCCGCAAGTATAAGCCCAACAAAAATAGATACTAACGTAAAGCATAATAAACCGGGTAAAAAGTAGAAGTGCATAAGAATGCCACGTTTACATGACTGAAAAAAATCTTGTAACGTGTTACCTGCGTCCAGAAAGAAAAACATAATCATGGGTAACAGTTTGCCACCTAAGAGAAAAAACAGCAAAAACCAAGGAAACTTGGGGATATAATATCGAGCAAAATAGCTTAAATCTTTTCGTTCAAGCGATGCCCGCGCCGTTAAAAAATAACAAAATATGGTGATAATATTACACAAGATAGCAATAAGCTCGAGCGCTCCTAATTTTTTAAAGCTCGAGAAAAAATCAAAATTTGTCAGGTTAAGCATCGAAAGCTCAGATGTAATAAGCAAGTAACTCAGGAGAAGATTTAAGAGTATGAGCCAGTTAAAGTAGGTCATCATGGTTTTTAGCGACCGAATAAAATTATTAAGCGTTAAAAGTATAATCGTTTTAAGCTCAGGCTCTTGTAACCAACTTAAAGACTCTTTCCAGTATCCTGATAATGTTTTTGTATCCATAATAATCTTAATTAACCCTCTATCGTATCGTAATATCGTAAAAGTTCTGCTCAATCTTAATTAATTTTATCGTAAAAATCAAAACACCTTACACTTAGGTAAATCTTACGCTTATATAAATAAAGATGCTCATCAGCACGTCATCCCCGGCTTGACCTGGAATCCAGGCAAAACCCACAATTTAAACCCCAAAAAAACTATCTAGAATAAAAATACTATTATTTTAAGATTTTTCGTGATATAACCACCAAAATCATCGATTTATTCATGTATTTATTAAATATTTATTAAAAATACCCAAAATTAATCGAATTACTTGGCTTGTTATTTCTTATTTATTCTCTTATTTTTAAATTTATTTGACAAATAAGAAATTTACAGCCTAGAATGAGCTTAGTTAGGGTGAAGTTTTGGAAGTACCAAAAATATCAATTTGACTAATAAAAACAAAAATTTACGAGCAGTCAAAATAGACATATTATAAAGAAAGCTTTTTTAACCTTGGGGGGAAACAGGGCATGGGAAAGAGAAAAAAAACTATGGACGTAAAAGGCCCAAAACTGCTCATTGTAGAGTCACCTGCCAAGATCAAAACGATATCCAAGTTTCTTGGAAAAGATTTTAAGATCATGTCTACGTTTGGACATATTAAAGATCTTCCACCAAGAAAACTGGGGATTACGCGTAATGATGACGGGAGTATATCGCTTGATTATACGGTAATCAAAGACAAAGCAAACGTCATTTCTGACATCTGCAAGCAAGCGGGCAAATGCAGCGAAATTTATTTGGCTTCAGATCCTGACCGTGAGGGAGAAATTATCTCATGGCATATCGGGCAAGAGATCGAGAAAGTTTTTTCCAATCCAGAAAAAATTCATCGTATCGTTTTTAACGAAATTACAAAACCTGCAATAACCGAAGCTATAGACCATAAAGAACTTGTTGATATCAATAAAGTTCAAGCTCAGCAGGCGCGTCGTATCCTTGACCGTTGGGTGGGGTACGAAGTGTCGCCTATTTTATGGAAAAAGCTTGCAAAAGGTCTTTCGGCTGGACGCGTACAATCAGTAGCACTGTTACTCATTTGCAATCGTGACGCTGAAATTTTAGCATTTAAACAAGAAGAGTCGTGGTCTATTCATGGTCTTTTTGCACTTAATAGTACATCAGAACTTACTGCAGAGTTGGTAAAAATTAAGAACAAAGCAGTAAAACTTGATAAAGAAGCTGACGCACAGGCTGTCATGCTTGAACTGAAAAAAGAACGTTTTACGGTCTCAAAAATTACTGAGAAAAAACGGTCAAAAAATCCACCACCACCGTTTATGACCAGTACATTACAGCAAGATGCGTTTAACAAACTTAACTTTTCAGTTGATAAAACAATGTCCGTCGCACAAAAACTGTACGAAGGCGTACCATTAGCTGATAAAAATAGCCCTGAAGCGTTAATTACCTACATGCGTACCGACTCGTTACGTATTTCTGATACGGCATTACAGGCAACACGCGGGTTTATTAAAAAAGAGTACGGTGACGAGTACTTGCCAAAAAGTGCTAACGTCTATGCAAAATCGGGCGCACAGGACGCTCACGAAGCGATCAGGCCTATTGACGTTGCTATGACCCCAAGCAAAGTTGGCAAATATCTTGCGCCAGACCAAGCAAAGTTATATGAACTTATCTGGAAGCGCTTTGTTGCCTGCCAAATGGAAGCTGCTGAATACTTTCAACGTCAAGTTACTATCGACGGCGGTCACTTTCAATTTAAAGCTACAGGGTCGACACTCATGTTCGACGGTTTCTTGAAAGTGTATATGGTCGAAGACGAAGATGAAGAAAAAGCGGTCAAAATTCCTAAAGACATCAAAGAGCAAGATCCGTTAGCGCTTAAAAAAATCGACCCGAAACAGCACTTTACCCAGCCGCCTCCACGATACAGTGAAGCGACTTTGGTAAAAGAGATGGAAAAACGAGGCATCGGCCGACCAAGTACGTATGCAGCAACACTGTCGACTATTCAAAAGCGTGGTTACGTCGAAAAAGATAATAAACGTTTTACGCCTACAGAGTTGGGTAAAGCAGTTACCGAAATGCTCGTTAAAAATCTTCCTGATATTATGGACATCACGTTTACCGCAAAAATGGAAGAAGACTTAGATAAGATCGCACAAGGCGAAGCGCAACGCGATAACGTACTCAATACGTTTTACACGAAGTTTAAAAAAGATCTTGTTGCATTCGGTGGAAAAGAAGAAAGTCGTCGCTCAGTTGAAACAGATCTCAAGTGTCCTGACTGTAAGAACCCTCTTGTGATTAGATTCAGTAAGGCTGGGGAATTCGTCGGTTGTTCAAAGTTTCCTGAGTGTAAGTTTACCTCAAACTTTGCCCGTGACGACAAGGGCAAAATCTCCCTTGAAACTGCACAGCTTAAAACCTCGAGTGGCGAAGATGCATCAGAACTGACCTGTCCAAACTGTGGCAAAAATCTTGTCCAGAAGATGGGCCGCTTTGGTAAGTTCTTAGCCTGCCCAGGGTACCCAGAGTGTAAGTATATTCACCAAGAGGGCATGAAGATGCCGTGTCCAACCGATGGTGGTAAATTGGTCAAACGTCGCTGGAAAGGTGGTTCGTTTTGGGGATGTGCAAACTATCCAAAATGTAACTTCTCGATCTTTGGCGCGGTCCAAGAGACCCCATGCCCACAGTGTAAGTCTCCATATTTATTAGTGCTTAAAGACAAAGCAACCGGTGGTGAATTACTAAGTTGCCCAAATAAAGAGTGTGGGTATAAAATAGAACATATCAAATAAGTTTTTAAACATAATTTTGTTAAAGTAAAAAAAGCCCTCGAGAATCTCGAGGGCTTTTTTTACTTTTAATTATTACTTTATAACGTTAGTTGCAATAATATCTATAATCAAAAAATTATCTAAACTGCAACGGCACCAGCAGTTCTAGCAAGTCTTTTTGCGGCAAGAACGACATCACCAAGATTTTTTAAGATCGTGTTCTTTGCAAGAGTACCAAGCGTTCTAAAACCCTCATGAGCAAGAAGTTCAGATGCTTTTATTTGATAAGTGATTATATCAGACAACAAATTACTAATTTTCATTCCAGACATTTCCTTTGAGTCCATAGTTAACGTTGATTCTACAAAATTGTTTTTTTCAATTTTATCAAACTCGCTCTTCATTAACGCTAATGCCTTATGAGCATTAAAAAATAGCCTCAGAGCATCAATCGTTAAATAAGCAACATTACCACCACCGTAATTACCACCACCGTGGGTATATACCCATGGAATATGAAATTGACAAAGCGTGCCAGCAAGACGTGCCTGTTGTACATAATAATAACTCTGTTCTTGAGAATAATGCCCTTCCTCAGCAGACAATTTTCTTAATTTATCTGTCTTTGCAATTATTTGCTCTGCATTTGCGATAGCTGTAGTTACAATGTTGTTTAATTCTTTTTCAGCAGAAGCATAATCTGGAGCTTGAGCTTGAGCTCGAGTCCGAAAAATAACTCTCGAAAAAATTCCTCTAGAATGTGATAGTCCCCGCCCTAAAGCCTGCAATAACGATGGTGATGCTTCTGTTGATTTTTCTCTGGCTTGAACATCTGGAACAATGTCTATTATTTCGCTACCAGAAACATCAATAACTACAGCGCCTTTTGTTTCGCTACTAGCAGCTATTTTGCCTGTTTCGCCATCACCAGCAGGTACCTCAACGATTGGTCTTCGTACTGCAACTACTGCGCTCATGCTGCCATAACCCGCTGGAGCTGCTGGTCTTGCCGCAGCAAAAACCGAGCTGTTACCAACAATAAGACCCGCTACTGCTACAAGCAGTGCTTTTTTAACTGTATTCATAAGAAACCTCCATTTAGAAAATTAGAAAAACGAAATATACATAACAATATGCACTGTCCAAGCGCAACACACGCTTAGTTTTATATTTCTAATATAATATTATCATAAATATAAGTACTGTCAATATTTACAATAGAAACTTGTACAAATTGAATAAAAAGACCGTTATTTGGTTATTTTTTGAAAAATACATGAATTTTATGGTTTTTTGACGGTTAATCTGTCGATCTTTGACGCGGTCCAAGAGACCCCATGCCCACAGTGTAAGTCACCCTACTTGCTGGTTCTTAAAGACAAGGCAACTGGTGGCGAGCTCTTAAGTTGCCCAAATAAAGAGTGTGGGTATAAAATCGAGCATATCAAATAAGTTTTTAAACATAATTTTGTTTAATTAAAAAAGAGCCCTCGAGAATCTCGAGGGCTCTTTTTTTAAAAACTTTCTATTGCATAGAGCTATGCTTACTTCAGAGTCTTGATTTGATCAATAGATAATCCTGTAAATATCGCTATTGCTTCAACATCTAATCCGTTTGCGAGCATCTTTTTGGCAACCTCGATACGTTCAGCATCTCGGCCTTCTTTCAAACCTTCTTTCAGACCTTCTTGACGACCTTCTTCTTCTGCTTTTTTCATATTCTCTTTTGCTTGCAGCAAAAGCCTTCCTGTTTCAGCTTCTGATTGAGCTTTAATCATTGTTTTCTCATACAGCGCATACGCATGGTCTGACCATGTCATTCGATTGAGCGTTTGGCATGCCTCACCAAATTCTGCCTGTTCCAAAGTTGCAGGAATATGATCATAATCCCCGATGTTTTTAAGCAAGAAAAGCCATTTGTCTTCGTCTGTTACAAGCTCATGCTCCTGCTTCTTAAATTTCAATAACTCAACAAAGCCAAAAATTAAGTCCTTAAGATCATGCTCACCCGTGGCAAGATCGGTTAAGCCATAGATTGATTTGCATTTTTCTTTTTTTGGAAATACATTAAAACTTCTGATTATTGCAATCACAACAACAGGGTCAAGATCATGATAAGGCTTTGCAGAACGTAATTGATTCGCATATGTTTTTGCCCCGTACCACTGTATACGCTTCACAAACCCCGGTTCCCATGCATTTTGCATCTCAATGATATATTGACGACCCGCCTGATCGGTGCAAAAAACATCCAAAATATTTTCTTTTTTATCTTGGCCCATGGGGAGTTGTTCATTGTTCATAAATTGAATTTCTACAATGCGCTTGTCGCCGGTATATTCAAGAATCGTATTAATAAACGCGATCGTCACACGCTTATGGTCTTCCGAACCAAATAACTTCTTAAATGCTGTATCAACTCTTGGGTCAAGAAACTTCATACAATATTCCTACTTTATAAAGAGTAATACATTGAAAAGCACTACTTACAACACTCTGCATCAAGAGCTTCCCATTCTTTAACGGTTTTTAATCGCCCCAGATCTTTATTTGCTTCTGCGTACTCTTGTCTAAGTAACACTTTTTCGTTGTCTGCGTCTTTGATTGCTTTTATGGTTTTTTTATTCGGCAGATGACTGCTGAGTGCACATTCTTCAATTGATTCTATAGCTTCTAAAATAATTTCACGCATGCTTTTTCCACGAAGAGCAGCCATAGCCTTGAGTCTTTGATGGTCTACTTTAGGGATATCAATTGTTATCCGTGATAATGCAATTTTTGTAGCCATACAATATCTCCTCAGGTTATTAAGTTCTTTGTCTGAATCTTTTGACGATTTCTTTCATGGTACCATAAATGCATAAATAAAGAAATAATGCAAATCACCCTACTTGCTGGTTCTTAAAGACAAAGCAACCGGTGACGAGCTGTTAAGCTGCCCAAATAAAGAGTGTAGGTATAAAATCGAACATATCAAATAATCAGGGCGCTCGCCCTGAGGAAGGCAATAGGCCTGTCTCGACCTGTCCTCCGTAGTTTGCCTAGCTGGAAAGCATAGATAAACGTAGGGAGAAGGGTCGCCTTCTTTTGCACTTACAAATATAAAAAGAGCCCTCGAGAATCTCGAGGGCTCTTCTTTTTACTTTAATTACTTTAGAAAATACTGAGTGCTATTTACCAGTAACTTTGTTAAACACAGCATCAAGCTCTTGTCGTACAGCAGATTCTTCTGAATAGTCTGTTACAGGTCGCAATAACCTATGAAAACAAACATTACGATGCTTATTTTTACCAACAAAAATCTCTAAGCACATCTCGCGTTCATCTATTACTGTTTTATTATATGGAAAACAATAAAAACAGGGTAAAAACCGTGATTTTTCTGAAATCCCTTCCATACCCACGCAAAACACATGCTTCTATTTTTATTATGTTTCATAGTTGCTCCATGAAAAATATCCCATTTGACATATTTTACATTGTGACTAAACTTAAAAATGGCTATTTTAACGTTTTTTTAATACAAAGTCTTGTAATTTAAAGTCCTAAGCCTGCGTATAGGACCATAGCAAGACCATAATGGAGGTTATCATGAATTTTGTTATACGTACGTTACTTATTTCGTTACTCGCATTCTCTGGTTTGCATGAGACTCATGCTGCAACTCGACCAGCTGCACCAAGTGGGGTTAAACGAGTTCGCTCTTTTACCCTTGATGGTAATGGACGCGTTATAGAAGTCCCAACAGAAGAAAAAGCTGCAAAAAAACAGCGTACAACTAGTATAACAGCTCACCCGCTTTCGCTCGGAGAGCGTAATCTCGAGGGAAGCGATACAGATACAAATGCTGACAAGCATGGCTGGAATAACTCGATATCACATACAAACTGGGATAACGTTGTATCACATACAAATTTTGAAACTAATAATGACGGCGGGGAAACCAAAGCATCTAGCGATTTTTCTGGCGATTCAAAACGAAGCAGTCCTATGGCTCCGCCCGTTTCGCTATCTTCAGTTCCAGCAGCAACAGGGGCAATAGTTCCAAGCGTAACGAGCTTGTCAAGCCTTCCTGCGCCAGCAGTAGTAACACCTGTTCCTGCAGCTCATACACCAATAACAGCAACAACACCAACTGAAGAACCAACGCCCGTAGATACTCGTGCTGACGGGGAGTATCAATCTGCTTTTGATCAAGAAGATCTTCAAGACACTAAAGAAGAAAAAGATGGCAAAGCAGGAGACAAGACAGAAGATAAAACAGGCAATCAAGATCTTAGTTTGATACTCAAAACTCAAAAAAACAGTGCTTTGATCTATCTCCCAGCTGTTATATTCAATAACATCATGAAATTTCTATCACACGGTCATCCGTTCAATCCTAGACTTGATGCAAGTTGGAATATAAGTGGTTTACGCGAAAGCTCTCGCGCAGGTAAGCTCTTAGCAGATGTTTATACCGTCGAAAGAATGCGAAGCAATTTCTTAGAAGCCTACAGCGCACCCTTTGGCTATGGAATGACCGACAATGGTTATATAGCACCGCTCGACCGCTTAGAACGAATGCATAAACTGGCTGTAAGCTTGAACTTTACTGTTTCAGTTGAATATTCTTTACTCGGTATAGCTTTCCCGAATTATGTTATTTCGGTTTTTAAGGCTGCTTGCAGTGGAAACAAAGCGTTACAAGATATCTACGAAAAACTAGCGGCTGTAGGTAAGACAGGAGATGTTATAGCAATTAAGACTGTTTTGCTGAATCTTCGTAATGATCTTTTACAAACAAGCGATGGCATTAAAACAATACTCGATTTGGCACAAAACCTCGTTGCCCACATTTGCTCTCAAGACACCATCAAGAGGGATCTAGAAATAGTACGTGACAACCTTGTAACCAGCATGACATCCCATTTGCCTCCTGTAGGGAGCAACAAAGATAGCGATAAAGAAAGAGTTCGTATTGGCAAACTTGTTGACAGCGTTTGTGGTTTGATTGAGTCGGCAATGGTGAGCCTGTTTTGTAATGACGACTTTAGATCATTAGTAAAATTGCTTATGGATAACCAAGAAATCATAGTAAAGCATATAAGATATCAATTCGACGATCTTAATAATCCTGATCCTGGTCCTGCTCCTGCAGAGCTTGAAGCAGAGCTTGAGAGGCTGTCAAAAAAAGTAGAATCGCGCGTAGGGCAGCTTGGGTATGATCTACGTATTTTAGCAGTGTTGCGTATACCAAATTTATGCATTCAAGCAATTCAATCAGGCAATACAGGTTTTATCGATCGGTTAAGTCATTTGTATGAAGAACACGTTGCTGTTGGTCTCGGTAAGGGCATAGGCGGCTTAAATATTCAAATATTAAACTATTGCCTAACGACTGAAGCAAATATCTTTGACGATACACCGTTGTCAGTATTGTCAGAGAAAAATCGTCATATGATTAATTTTTGTCGATCAACAATAACAAATATAATTAAGACTAATCCTGCAGCAAGAGGACCGCTCAATGAGCTCATTGATTCTGTCTGCCGTGGTAGTATTGGCCAGAGCTCAAGCTTAAAAGCTCTACTTTTAAGCGGATTGCTCAAAAATCCAGACCCAAAAATGGTAAAATTGTGTAGTGCTAAGGTATTTTGTGCAATTTTTAGAGCAGCTATTACGGCAAAAAATCCTGAATTGATAGATTTATGTCTTTCCCGTCTTGCTCGATATTGCCAGGATCTTGATGATTTAGATGACCAAATCATCCCACTTTATAATCAGTGGCACGAAGGTCTTAATCGTTTCACAATAGATCTTATTTTTCTGATTAATTCTGCACCCCATCTTCATGATGGATGGAACCTAGACTCTCGCCGCTTTCCAATTCCTGCTCATGCGCTTGAAGCTTTATTTACGCATGGTGAGGCATTCGCGCTCGATGGCTTTTTATCAAAGAACAAGATTTTTACACGAAGCCAGTTGGTTGCAATGCTTAATGCAGCCAAAAAGCGTGCTGAAAGCGACGAAGACTTTATCGATATACAAAACAAGCTCGAGAAAAGAATAAATAAGCTCGGTAAAAAACTAGAACAAGAAATAGGTCCTAGAAAAATGTCTTTCAGACCGGCGAAAAGAACGTCGCGCTAGACTTACAGGTTTTTGTAATTTCAAAATAGTTGGCCATGGACACAATTTCGGTGTCCATGGCCAACTATTTTTTTAACTCATTCTTGCTCTTGCCCCTGCTCAGGGTTACACAATAACGGTGTCAATAACCCATTATCAGGATTATCAGGATTAAGAGCTCTTTGGGCACGTCGCTGCATAGAGCCAACAAGAGCATATGCAGGGTTTTGTATAAGCGTTTTGTAAAAATCGCTTAATGGTTTTCCCAAAAATCCTGCCGGCTCAGGAGAGCAGGTTTCTTTGTACACTCCAAAAACAAGATATAGAGCACCTGCAACGTTATACACAATAACGGGTGCAAGTAACGATACATCTAGTTCTAATGCCAGGGGATACAGCCTAAACCATGATCGAACAGCTCCAACAGGTAAACTTCCAAGAAGTCCCGCACGGTAGGCCTGCATTAATTTTTCATCTGGAATGGTATCATGAAACAATCGCTGAACTAAGAGCTGCACCGTAGCAAAAAACGCTGTATAGCAAAGGCCACACGAAAGAATTTCAAATACTAATGACGTACTGTTATTTAAATAAAAAAAGTATTCGAGTAATCGATGCGCAGAGTACAAGCTTGAACTTGCAGTTGCAAGCGTTATTGAGCTTGAGATAACTATTTGAATACAACGATTATTAAAAAAGATATACGCGCACGAAGATCTATTTTGATGTGGTATTTCACGCGCCGGTTTTTTTATGCGAGATTTTCGACACGACGAAAAACATGATGAAAAGCAAGACGTTATTTTGCTACACCATCTTGTTTTTTTAGAATCACGATTCTCACCCTCTTCTGCTTCGTCATTCCCATCATTCCCATCATTCTCATCATCTGATTCGCTATCACCGTAGTTATCAAAATTTGCCCGGGGGTCTCCTGAGCGAGCAACAACGACTTTTTGATCTGTTTTTAGCTCTTTGCGTTTCGTTCTATGAGCTGTTTCATGAGCTCCGGGACCATCGTCGTTGTCATCATCACCATCTGAACTACTATGATCTAGAAAACCTGCCGGTTTTACAGCAATTGCCTTAGACCCTGGAATATCTGAACCGATCGGTTGCCCGTCAAGATCAAATCTCACAATAGTTGCTTGTTGTGCCAAATCGAGCAATTCTGGGTCGGTAGGCTTACCAAAAGCAACGACGACTGGACCTGTATAAGCACTTTGCCCAACTCGTGAACCAGCATTTGCAGGTAAACGATCACATCTATCAGACAGCCCAGCCATCTCTCGTTGGCGCGTTAGATCATCGGGCAAAATCATGGCGTGTATATTTAGGAAGAAAAGTAGCGAGAAAAAAGCAAACCCGAAAAATAAGATTCTAGAAATATTAGAAATAATCATGCACGCCCCACCCCAAAATAGTTAAAGATATCTTTAACTATATTCTAAGTACCGTGGGACATTCAATAGTTATAAAGTTATTACAGAAGTTTATGGGCATCATTACTACTCAACAATGCTCAATTTTTACTTGCTCTCGCTCAACATTTCAACAATCTGAAACTTGTTGTTATCAGCATCGCAAAACATTGCCATTTTAACATGACCAGGAACTTCGATAATATCACCCAAAAACTTTACACCCTTATCTTCAAGAGACTTTTTCATAGCGACAATATTATCAACAGTCATCGTAACAACAGCATTTTGCCCTGCAGCTAAATCTGGTGCAGTTGTTTTACATTCTTTGCCAACACCAAGCGTCGCGCCGCCTTCGTGACCAACAAATTCCATCCAACCATGTTCTGATGAATCGGTTGAAATCTTAAGCCCTAAGGTCTCACCAAAAAACTGTTTTGCTTTTTGTGTATCAGAAGCAATAATCCAGGCTAAATCCATGCGTTTGATATTCATACAATCTTTCGATTAAGAGTTTTTAAAAAAAATAATCAGGCCCCACACTCAACACTCCGCTGAAATACACAGGTAGGTTCAGGTTTTATAGTCTGAGTCATACGTGGCACAACGGTTGGAGCAGAAACAAAAGAAAATGTGTTAAAATTGGTTGTCTTTACGGTAATAAGAGCACTTTGGCTTACTAAGCCACCTGGGTATAAAAATTTTGGAGCCCTAAAAAGATACAATGTAAGTCCATAGGTATATTCGTTAACAAGTGAAGCTTGTACAGGGTTTGTTGTTTGGCCAAGATTTTCGGCTTTCATAAAAATATAATAGGTTAGATCTCCAAGACCCAATGTCTGTGGCAAATTTTCGAACATAACATTTTCAAGATAATAATCACCTAAATGTACTCCGACGGTGATACCTCGCATAAAAAAATTTCCAATATCTACGTTGATCGTAGAATTTTTATTGATAGTTTTTAGCGGGTCTGGATATCCAATAATATCTAAACTTACGTCGACTTTAGCTTGCGTAAAATTATTGATTTGAACCGTTGTAGAACATGAAATTCTTTGTGATAGCCCAAATATTAGGACAAGCATTACAGACATGACAGATAAGAAACGTTTTATAAGTAGCATAAAAAACCCTTTTTCGTCGATATTGTCGATATTAAAGATATACATAAAACAGTTTGCAGCCCATTGTAGCAGCAGTTTATAAATATGTTAAATACCCTTAAAAAGTGGCAAAAACCCCTGTTTTTTAACACTTTATGTATATATCTTGGATGGTTTTTACCCAAATATTGTAACAAAGTCGCTTTATTTTTTTAATTTTATTGCAAATAGAAAATACTGAATATACAATAATAGTAGAGATCGTTAGTTATAATAAAATAAAGTTTACACGTATAAAAAAGAGGTCACTATGAAAAAGATTTTTGAACTACAGGTACTACACGTAATTTTAATGTCGTTAACCATATTATTATCTATGGAAAAATCAGTCCAAACTGCTCCTGCTCTTACAAACTATTCAGCAGAGCTCTTTAACGCTATAGCTAGTAATAACGAAAACGATGTAAAAACTATTTTAGCGACCATTTCAGACGCTGATTTATACAAAACCAATTCAAATGGTGAAACTCCGTTAGTTAAAGCTGTTGAGGGGCAAAATCCTGCTATTGTCGCCGATATTTTAAACGCGCGCAAGACCCCAAATCGACCGGACCTTGAGTATTCGTCGAAGCAACACCCAGGACAAACACCGTTATTTTACGCAGTAAATAATGGTGCTAGTAATGAAGCTAACCGTACGGCTATCGTTCAAATGCTGTTGGATGCAGGTGCAAATATTGGCGGAGATCCAGCCAAAGACGTACGAGCCAAGCGAACCCCACTTCATGTTGCCGCACAAAATAGTAGCAATAACGTTGTTCAAATGCTTGTCAATCACCTCTCGAATACAAATAAAAATAGTAAGAATAATCTTTCGCTCGTAACGCAAAAAGATAAGTATGGCAGAACCCCACTCGCATTTGCTCAAGAAAGTCTTGCTGTATTGCAAAAACAACGTAATGAACAGGCAACGGCTGCTGAGCAAGCTAGTAACGCAGCAAAGAGCGCACAAAATACTGCTAATCAGCTCCAAAGTGCTGTTGCCAATATTGATCAACAAATAGTTGATAAACAAGCTGTAATCACAACATTGCAGACTGCTATGCAACAAGCATCATAAAGGTTCTTAGTAAAAATTTTTAGAAAATAATAAAGAGAGCTGGACTTGTACAAGTCCAGCTCTCTTTTACTTTTGGGATAATCTTGATTCCTGTTAAATAGCATAAACCCCTTATTTAATGCCTGTTTTCTTGACAGTGCATATGTATATATTACAAGCTAAAATAATAAATTATTAAAAAACAGTACTTTTAGGGGCAAAAAATATGTTGCGAAGAATCGCTCTCCCTTTGATTGCTATAGCAGGTATAGGCTTTAGTGTTTTCATGATTTATTATGGATCACGAACACCTCCTGTTGGACGTATTTTATTCCCACCCCCTAAGTCTCCGTATCACAATTACATCGCGGGCGAGGGCGTCATCGAAGCCATCTATAAAAATACCCCCATCGGAGCATCGTTTGACAACGTAATAACTAACATCTATGTCCAAGTTGGTCAGGTCGTTAAAAAAGGTGATCCCCTTTTTAAAGTAGACACACGAGCTTTTGAAGCTCAACTTGTTCAAGCAATACAAGCTCAAAAGCTTGCCGAAGTCGATTATGAAAGCCAAACAGTTCAATTTTCTTTTTATGAAAAGCTCAAAAACAAATCTGCCGTGAGCGAGCAGGCGTATCAAGCAGCTTTTTATAACAAAGAGCTTGCAAAACAACGGCTCGATGTTGCTGTTGCTGCAATAAAAGTCATTAAAACAAATATTGAACTTTCAACAGCGTATGCTCCTACTGATGGCGAAGTATTACAAAACAATATTCACGTTGGCCAATTTGCCAACTCGAGCTTTCCTCCTGCAGCTTTAAATGCGAGTCCCGCCAATCAAAGTTCACTTATTTTATTTGGCGATACCCAGTTTTATCATTTACGTGTCGACGTTGACGAAGAAGATGCATGGCGCGTGATCAAGGGCAGCCCTGCTACTGCCTATCTCAGAGGCAATTCTAAAATAAGCATACCATTGGAGTTTGTTTATTTTGAACCGTATATTATACCTAAAGTATCGCTCAGTGGGACCGATATCGAGCGTGTTGATACACGAGTACTTCAACTTGTTTATAAATTTTCTCGAGATCAATACCCCGTCTTTGCAGGACAGCTTCTTGATGTTTATATCGAGGCAAAACCCAGCGAGGCCAATACATGAAACGGGGTCTTGCGCCATTCGTATCCCTCTACTCGAGGCTACGCACCTCCATCCCGTCGACGCCCAGGTGGCTATGGCGAGCAGGCGTGACGAACGGCTTTTTACTGAGCATGCTTTTGTTGTCAGGTTGTAAAATTGGCCCGAACTATAAAAGACCAACGGTAAGAGTGCCAGGAAAATATGCTGCAAAACAAGCAAATACCGCTGCAAACTTAGCCGAATGGTGGACCTTTTTTGACGACCCGTATCTTAATAAGCTTATCGACAAAGCGATTACCAATAATTATGACTTAAAAATTGCATGTGAAAAAATCCAAGAAGCTCGAGCCTATTTTAGAATTCAAGAAGCTAATCTTTACCCAGAAATCGATGCCATTGGAACGATTACACGTACGGGGTATAGCAGGCAGCTTGCATCAAGCTCTCCAACATCTGGTCAAACATTGTCATACTATCAGGTCGGCTTTGATGCTACCTGGGAACTTGATTTTTGGGGCAAACTGAGACGAGCAAAAACAGCAGCATATAATATGTATGAAGCTCAAATAGAAAGCATGCGCGATATTTATATTATTTTATTAAGCGACGTAGCAAAAGCATATATCGATACCCGAGCGTTACAGAAAAAAATTGATCTTATCGACCAGCAAATTGCGCTTGATACAGACTTACTGTCTCTCACGCATGATCGATTTTACTCAGGAGTCGACAGTAAAATTCCTGATGTCGACCAACAGGCAGCACTGGATGAATCAAAAAACCAGCGCCTATCGTTACTCATAGAATTCAAACAAACAGTTAATGGACTTGCTATTTTGTTGGGCCAAAACCCAGAAGAATTTATTTTTGAGCAAGATACGGCGCACCCTTCGAGACGCTTCGCTCCTCAGGGCGAGCGCCTTGTAAGAAATACCAAAAAATATCGAGTGCCCGTATCCAAAAAAACACTCGAAATTGGACTTCCGTCTGATTTATTACGCCGAAGACCAGATATCAGACAAGCAGAACGATTACTTGCTTCGTCAACAGAGAGCGTTGGTCAGGCAATAGCTCAGTGGTTTCCAAGTTTTTCGTTATTAGGAAGTGTTACCCCTGAATCGAATAAATTTTCTACTCTGTTTGGTCATGGGAGCACAACCTGGTCATTTGGCCCTTCAGTAACTTGGCCGATTATTACATTTGGACGCATAAAATTTAATATCGCAGAAAAAAAATCGATCCAAAAACAGGCTTTATTAACGTATACAAAAAGCGTTCTTTACGCCTTAAAAGACGTCGAAAATTGGCTCATTTCTTATTTTGATACACAAAAACAAGTACACATACTCAAAGACAAATTATATGCCGGTAAAGAAAAAAGTGCTTTGGTTAAATCTCTTTTTAAGAGTGGGCTTGATAATCAATTAGACTTTTTACTTGCTGAAAAAAATCGCATAACTATAGAACTTGAATTAACTGATACGCAGCAAGCACATAGTACTGCGTTAATATCTGTTTATAAATCGCTTGGTGGCGGCTGGTGAACTATGTATAAAATTGCGTTAAAAATGTTACGGGAAGATCGGGCTCGATTTATTGGGATCGTTTTGAGCTTGTCATTCTCAGCAATTATTATTACACAACAAGCATCAACGTTTTTTGGCATTATGATGCGCACCTATGGGACCATTACTGATACACCTCAAGCAGATATTTGGGTCATGGACCCTAACGTCAGATTTATTGATGATATTTTGCCATTGCGTGACACAGACCTGTTTCGCGTACGATGCATAGAAGGCGTTGCCTGGGCAGTACCGTTTTTTAAGGGCACCATCCAAGCCAATCTCTTAAATGGCCAATTTCAAACCTGTATTCTGATTGGTATAGACGACAGCACATTAATTGGTGCACCTCATACGATGCTTGAAGGAAAAGTAGAAGGTCTACGGGGTCCTGATGCGGTTATCATTGATCACCAGGGATCAATTGATAAGTTATCTCGTGATCAGGCACCAGGCTTGCCATCGGTTCCTATGCACGTTGGTGATGTCATAGAACTGAATGATCAACGCGCAAAAATTGTTGGTATTTGTAACATCTCACGCACATTTCAATCGCAACCGGTTATTTATACGACATATAATCGTGCGTTAACCTATAGTCCGTTTCAAAGAAAACAGCTTTCATTTATTTTGGTAAAATCAGATGGCAGAATGCCTATTCCAGAGCTTTGTAAAAAAATATCCCAAACAACTCATTTTGCTGCCTACACCAAAGAACAGTTCGAAAATAGAACGATTAATTATTATCTACGATATACGGGAATCCCAATTAATTTTGGTTTTTCAGTATTTTTGGGGCTTCTTGTTGGCGCTGGTATAGCAGGATTGATCTTTTTTAGTTTTATTACTGAAAATTTAAAATATTTAGCTCTCTTTGCTGCAATGGGTGCATCTCGTTGGCTGTTAGTCAAAATGACGATGCTACAAGCGTTATGGGTTGCGTTGTTGGGATGGGGAATAGGAACTGGTGGATCGGCACTTATTGGGTTTCTGGCCAGAAATACCGAACTTAATTACCATCTTACGTGGCTGGTATTTTTAGGCACAGGCTTTATTATTTTCTCGATTTGTATTGTTGCGCTATTTTTGAGTATTACAAAAATTTTTAGAATTGAACTCGGGACCATGTTTAAATAAACCGAAACTTTTTTTATATGAGCGAAATTACTATTGACTGTAAAAATATTACAAAAACATTTGGCCAGGGAACTGCTGAAGTCAAAGTACTTCGTGGTATTAATTTGACCGCCCACGAAAACGAATTAATTATGTTGATGGGTCCATCAGGCTCGGGAAAAACAACGTTAATTTCGATTATTGGGGGTCTTTTAAACCAAAATTCTGGCGATTGTACCGTTCTGGGGAAATCTATTAACCAACTTTCAGAAGAAGAAAAAACAAAATTTCGTGGGAAAAATATTGGCTTTTTGTTTCAGTATTTTAACCTGGTTCCTACACTTACTGCTATAGAAAACGCAGCGATACCACTTATTCTTAACGGAGTTAATAGACAGCAGGCCTTTGAAGAAGCTGCAAAGCTTTTAACATCTGTTGGCCTAGAAGAACAGTTATATAGCACGCCCAGTAATATGTCTGGCGGCCAGCAGCAACGCGTAGCAATTGCACGTGCCTGCATACATAAACCAAAAATTATTTTATGTGATGAGCCCACCAGCTTTTTGGATCATGAACGTGGTAAAAAGACACTGGAACTTTTGCAACAAATTAAAAATGATACTAAATGCACGTTAATTGTTGTTACTCATGACCCAAGAATATTAGAATTTGCCGATCGTATTTTAGAAATAGACGACGGTGTTATAAAACCAGAACAATCGCAACCATCTAAGTCGTCTCAGGCTCCGGATAATAATCAAAAAAAATTGATTGCGTAATTTTTTGAATTACATGTATTATATTGTCAGAAAATCAAGAATTCATAGGTTCTAACAAGATGTTTTAGGAAGTTACCATGAATCGTTCACCTATTTTACATATCGTACTTATCCTAACCATAGGCTCATCAGCGTTATGTGCCATGACCACTGAAGAAAAAGCAACCGCAGCAGGCGTTGCAATTGGTACATCGCAAGCACCACATGTTTGTGAAAAATGTTCATCAAGTGAAATACCTCTTAAAGATGCTGCTTTCTATGACCATACTGATTGTATGCGAGCACTCATTGATTCTAAAACTGATGTGCATGTTCAAGATAATTTGGGGTTTACACCACTTCATTGGGCTGCTCATGAAGGCCGTACTGATTCTGTAGGCATACTCATTGCTGCTGGGGCTAACGTAAATCTTAAAAATAAAAATGGCACAACGGCTCTTTTAGTAGCTGCTCAGCAAGCAATTGTTCATCAATCATACCTCAGATCAGAACGTTCTGCTTCACATGCTGTCCGCCTGCTTGAGAATAAAAATTGCATTAAACTTCTCCTTCGTGCCGGGGCTGAATGTAACTTAGGCCCAGTTATGCTAGAAGATTCGGCAAGTCCTGATTTTAAGGCATATACTAAATACGCTCAAGAGGGATTTCAAGCTATAGTTGATGAGTGTGCAAGGGAACTCGCTGCAGTAGCGAGCGTTCCTGCTCAGGTTCCTGCTCAGTAAAAAATATAGAAAATCTTTGAGGAAATTATCATGAATCGTTCACGTATTTTACATATCGTACTTATCCTAACCATAGGCTCATCAGCGTTATGTGCCATGACCGCAGAAGAAAAAACAACAGCAGCTTCGTCCCTACTCCGCCCAGGTGGCTTGCACCGTCGCTCAGGTAGCTATGGTGCACAGGTCGAAGGGCAGGCACCCGTCATTCCTGAAACTCAGAAAGCTCTTAATGATAAACTTATCGATACTGCAAAATTTGGCGACATCGATAAACAAAAAGTTCTTGTTGAACTACAGAAACTTCTTGCCGCTGGTGCTCATGTGAATTGTGGAGATATACATGGCGATACACCGCTTCATTATGCTTCTGATAATGGGTATGATGCTTGTGTACAAGCACTTATTGCTGCTGGTGCTGATGCAAATAGTAAAAATAAAAAAGGACGAACCCCGCTGTATTTCGCTGCGCGGGAGGCTATCTTCTATAAAACTAAAGACTCTGACAGGTTTAACTGTTACAAAAATTGCATAACGCTTCTTTTGCACGCTGGTGCTTCACGTGATTTTAGTCTAGAAGCCTGCGAGGAAGAACAAGTTTTGGTTAATGAATGTATTCGAGAACTAGAAAAGCTCGTTGCTGCCTCTTCAGTTGGTCCAGTCTCTAGGCTTTAACATATCTAAGCTAAAAATATTGTTAGGAAATTATCATGAATCGTTCACGTATTTTACATATCGTACTCATGCTAACCATAGGCTCATCAGCGTTATGTGCCATGACCACAGAAGTGAAAGCAGATACAGCTGTAACCGCAGTTGCTACGCATACTGTATCTGAAGAAGAAAAAGTAATGATACAAGAGATCGAAAAAACCGACGATAAAGAGGTGCTTGGCAAATTTATTTTTTTGGCTGCAGAAATGGGGTTTGTCAATGCCTTAAATACACTTCTTACTGGAAAAAATGTTGCTGTGAACTATAAAAATGATGCGGATAGGACAGCTCTTCATATTGCTGCAGCATTCGGTAATGCTGATTTTATACAAGCACTTATTGGTGCCGGAGCTAATGTTGATAGTCGTGATAAATGTGACAGAACCCCTCTTAGTGACGCTATTATATGGGAAAACTACAATTGTGCGCAACTACTTATCAATGCTAAAGCTAATGTGCATCTAAAATGCACATGTGGCGAAACACCTCTTAGTAACGCAGCTTTCAACGCTCGAAGGATAATCTCAAAGAGTCCTATTAATACTGACCATCTACGTGAATGCAAAGCGTGTATTAAACTTCTTCTTATTTCTGGAGCTCCACGTAATCTGGGCGATGCTATTGTTCCATATTTTATTGCTGGACGGCCACAAGAACAAGCTTTGGTTGATGAATGCGTTCGAGAACTAGATAAGCTTTAAAACAATTCTTACGTTAAGAAAGCTTCTATGAAATATTTAAAAAGTATATCTCTTTTCTTTGTACAATTTTTATTCTTATCACATGCTTACAGTATGTGCGGTCCGTTGCCCCACGGCGCACTTAAACTATCCGACCGCAGAGGCCCCGCCCGTCCATACGAAGACCATCAAGAGGCTAAAGCCACTGAAACACCTGAAAGCAAAGATCCCCTAACAAGACTTAGGGGTAAATTACTGCGTGCTTTAGATCATTGGAATAATATTGCTCTGGGTGAAGTACAAGATATATTTCGTGAAGCCGAATCACTCAATATACATACTGGAGATCTTTTAAAGTTGAACGCACGAGAAGACTTTGAATATAACCTTGCTCATCATGCAATCGTAAGTCGCCGCACAGATTGCCTGGAGTTTATACTTAACCAAGCCGCAAAGGTTGGTCTTCTGGAAACTATTCTAACAGCACGCGTAAATTCTATAGGCAAGCAAACAGCCCTACATCAAGCAGTAATACTCGGTGAAATAGCATGTTTTTTGGTTATTATAAAAATAGCTGAAGCCCATAAAATTTCGATTAAAAAGCTTTTAAGCCTACAAAATTACTGCAAGCAAATACCCCTTCACGTATTTCTGAACCGTGCAATATTTATCAAATCAATATTACCGGCAAGTCTGTACCGAAAGCACGAGATTGAATATCAAAATGTAATGAGAGTTTGTTTTTCAACCTTTGTTGGTTGGGATCAAACTGACGATGAGGGCAATACCATAGATACATTAATTGGAAAATATAATCGCACACCACACATAAGCGAAGTTACAAATATCGACTCGAGTGAAAAAAAAGCGTAAAAAAAAAGAGAGAAGATAGTATGAAAATCCTGATCAGTATTTTATTATTATTGGAGACAAGCATGCTAGAATTATCAGCTAAAACACCAGAAAACTACGTAAAAATCAAGCACGAAACTACGCAGGTGCCCAATGGGCATGCCTTTTCTCATAGACCTCATGGACATTTATACTGGCACGCACTTCTTCAGGTTGCAAATAATAATAAAGAACGCGCAAAAGATATTGTTGCTGCGATACACGCAAATACACCAGAAGCTGTCGCTGGATTAATCGATAGCACAAGCAATAATCAGCATGCTCTTGATGCTTACTTCGATGAAATTTTTGTCATGTTCATAGCACGCAACCCACAAGCGTTAAGCGAGCTCGGGCTCTTTGAGTCTATCGGCGTACGGGAACATAATGCGTTTCTTAATGACGTCTCGCCAGAAAGTATCGTGCAAAATTTTGAAGACCTAAAAGCTGGCCTGCAAAAGTTAGAACATACATGGGAAGATTTGTCACCAGAACAAAAAAATTCTCTGAAAGTAATGCGCTGGCTCAAAAAACATACATTAGCTGGCGAAGATTTTTTATTTCACGATTACAAAATTTCCCAGATGGGCGGCATTTTGTTTGAGTTAACAACCCTATTCACGCTGTTTCATACATTAAAAAGCACATGCGACGCTGAATTATACGTTGTTCGCTTACAACAACTACCTGAACAAGTAAATCAAATAATCGCGTTACTCGAACATCAGAAAAATCTGGGTATCATTGTACCAGTTCTTGCTATCGACAAAGTTATAAACGTCATACAGTCGTTATTACCAGCGTTACATACTGATAATCTTTTGTATACGCATCTTGCAAGTCGCCTGCAAACAATAGATCCATCAGATAACAAAAACTTACTGGGCTCTACCGAACAAGTTCTTGGTACACATGTATATCCAGCATTACAGACATTATTAGATTATTTCAAAAATTTACAAACAGAGGTAACAACCAATCATGGCGTATGGGCATTGCCCAACGGTGATGCGTTTTATGCCTACTTGCTCGAGCGTCATACGACAACAAACTTAACTGCTGATCAGATTCATGAGTTAGGCTTACAAGAGGTTGCAAGTATTCAAAGCCAAATGCGCGCTATTTTGGCGAGCGAGAATATTATTGACGATAGTAAACCAGTAGGTGCTTTGGTCCAAGAAGTTGCTAAAAATCCTGATTTTTATTATCCCAATACGTCCGAAGGCCGAGAACAATGCTTAGCGGGGTTTCGAGCTATCTTAGACCGATGTCGTCAAGAGTTATACCCATTGTTTGATCTTAAGCCAAATACTCCCGTAGAAATACACCCTGTTCCAAAACATGAAGAAGAGGGCATGCCGGGTGCTTATTACTTTCCACCAAGTCTTGATGGATCGCGCCCTGGAAAGTTTTTTGCAAACTTACGTAATATGCAAGAAGTGCCAACCTACGGCATGGAAACATTAACGATTCATGAAGCAGAACCGGGGCATCATTTTCAGATCGCACTGCAAGTTGAGTCGAAATTGCCGGTTATACGCAGAGTATCACGCCCTGACGAATTTAATGCCTATGTTGAAGGTTGGGCGCTATACGTAGAAAAACTTGCGTATGAACAAAATTTTTACTCGTCGTCGTTCTCTCAGTTGGGACATTTGCGTGACGAACTGTTACGTGCTGTCAGACTAGTTGTCGACACCGGTATTCATAAAAAACGCTGGACGCGCGAACAGGCTATCGACTATATGCATGACGCAACAGGATTTGACCGTGCGTCTGTTATTACAGAAATCGAACGCTATTTTGTGTTACCGGGTCAGGCATGTTCGTATAAAATCGGACAATTAAAAATTCTTGAGTTACGCGCACGAGCTAGAGAAGCTTTGGGCGAAAAATTTGATATTCGTGAGTTTCATAACGTCGTACTTAATCTCGGCTCTGCCCCTCTTACTGTTTTAGAAGACGTTGTTAATCAGTATATTTGCGATAAGCAAACATAAAATTAAGTTTTTTACACAAATATAAAAGAGCTCGTGAGTAACGAGCCCTTTTATATTTGTGTATTTTTATAGATACATAATTAATATGGCAAGCTAGTAACTGCAGCAAGTTGGCTTTGTAATGCCGAGAGCTGACTCTTAGCGCTAACATACGCAGGATTCGGAACTTGTTGAAGCGCAGCGATTTGATTTTGAAGCTGAGACTTTTCGCTTGTAGCTGCCGCGATAATAGCTGCAGGGGTGGTTTTTGAATATCCTGCCAGTAAACCGTTCACAGCATTGAGCCGACTTTGCAATGAAGCGATCTGTGCACTATTTTGAGTTGATTGGATTTGAGGTGCAATAGAAGCGATTTGAGTATTAAGAGATGCGATTTGAGCATTTAAAGCAGCAATTGTACTCTGTTTTGCTGCGCTTGCATTTATTGTCATCGTTTGTCCATAACTTATCTTACCAACAGCAGGAAGACTATCCCACATTATTTGGTTTGTGAATACTATCTGAACTCGGTTATAGCTAATATAGTTCCAAGGACGGTTTCCGAGCGAAATGGTTACTTGATTTCCCGCTTGAGTGAAAGTTCCTGGAACTGTACATGTAGTACTGGTTGAAAGACCAAAGTTTACACTTTGCACAACGAGCGGTGGATTCACCTGTGGAAGCATAATAGTCATAGACTTTACATCTTTTACAGTCCCCATAAGTGCTGTTACGAGCACGATTCCTGAAATAATTTTACCCTTCATCGACTCCCCTTCTTAGAAAATTAGTAAAATGACAGAAATATTCATATTTCTATTATAAACATAGTTAATAAATATCGCGCAATGCAAATAATTTTAAAACATACTACAAAACATTGATAGATAACTTTGTTTATAAATGCTTTAGAAATCGTACGTAATTTTGGCTCTGCGCCGTTACCCATACTTGAAGAGATTGTTAATCAGTATATTCGTGATAAGCAGGTATAAAACTTACTATTAAAAAAGAAGCCATGTATTTCTACATGGCTTCTTTTTTATAACTCTAAATAAGACTAAGATTAATCTCGGTCTTCGTCTTCATCTCTATCTCGATCTCGGTCTCTATGTCGACGCTCGCCTCTACCTTCGCCTCCACCACTCCGGCTAAGTTTCAAATCAGGCTCAATCGTGAGAGTTCTATCATCTTCTCTAACTTCTATGGTTTCTTCCCCTCTGCCTTCACCACGTGCCGTTAATCTTGTTTCGAACTGCCCAAAAGCCCTAACCCCTAAAAAACTGTGTTCGCGGCTGGGCTGATGAAGTTCGAATGTACATTCTCCTCCTTCACCATCATCTAAGGTAATACTACCACCATGCTGACCAGTCACTGTAACTCTTTCACCCGACCTATTGTCAACATCTATCGAAACCGACTTATGGACAAGCTGATGAGCTCTACAACCTACCGAAAATCCTGCGATTAATGCTACGATAGCTACTATTTTCTTCATAGTACTCTCCTTTTTTTAAAACAACACTTACGTACGGGAACCATTTCAAAGTAATTCACTCTATTAATCGTTATTATCGTTATTATCGTCACCATGAAGAAAACGATCAACATGACCTCTATGATGCTCTGGCCGATCATCACCATGAAGAAGGCGACCCACATGTCCCCTATGAGTTTCTCCATTGCTATCTTCATTATCACCTAAGTGACGATCTAAGAACCTACCAACATGTCCTTTATGGGCTTTATGGGAATTTTCTTCGCCCTCTTCGTTATTATTTTGCTCGCTGTCAGCCCTACAATTTGCAGAAACTGCCAATACTAGTGCAGCTATTGCTAATAGTTTCTTCATAGTACTCTCCTTTTTTTGTGACACTTACGGGAACCGTTCCCTCTCTTTTTCTTTAAATTTATTAATCAAGCGATAGCGTAAAATTTTTGTTAATCGTAATCTTTTTTGTCTGCTCACCAATTCTCATTGATCCAATAAAACCTTTATCGTCTGTTACCGTAACCGTAATATCGTGAGTACGTAACGGGTCTCGCGATTCGTTATCAGTAATCTCCAACGAAGCTGTACGATTTGAGTTAACAGCAACAATGTGCCCGTCAGAATCTTTTGCATTAACACCTTTATTGGAGTCATTAACTATTGCTATCGTTCGGCTTGGGCTCTCACCTTTACAGATTTTACAGGTATAAATACAGGCATAAAAAAACATAAGCACAGATATAACTAATGTGACTATTGTATTTTTCCTATTTCTCTTATATATCATCCTATTTCCCCCATAATTTCTTGTAATTTTTTATAATTTTGCAACTAGAGCATAGTCCTAGAGCTCTAGTACTAGCATACATCATATATTTTCTATTTGTAATAATTTATAAATGTTTGTAACGTTTGAACCTGTAAAAAGCAAAAAAAGCCCCGTCTTGTATCGCTACAAAACAGGGCTTTTTTTATACTAATAACGTTTTGTTACTTAAACAACAATTAGCTTTTTAGCGCCTACTGTTATCACCGTGCCATCAAATTTAGTTAACGTAAAACCAGAGAAATTAATATTTTTTGTGTAGGCTTCGTCTTCTAATATCGATAAAGCAATTGCTTCACCAAGCGCGAGGCCTTCCTGACAATCACTTCGAAAGTGAACACCAGCAATATCACGACCTTTAGCAATGTTTGATACAAGCTTATTCAGTTCACCACCAACAGTTAATAAAGACAGATCATATGAAACAAGTTGGTTATTATTAGCATTTGGTTTTACTGGATTTGGTATAACAAAGGCTTCGTTAAACCATGCTTTTAAAATGGTCGCACATGCGCCAGCAAGCACACCATGACCACATGGGTATGATGGGTGAGTTGGGCAGCCTTCAGGATACTGTTGTGGTAAAAACAGGTTTCCATAAATATCGCCCATAGCAACTATTGCAAATGAATTTTTCAGGTCCTGATGAATGCCATAATCAGTATTATTAACGATCTGTTCATTAACAAAAAAGCCAAACTCTTCTGGACGTACTCTACGATGAACAAGCCATTTTTGATACCATGTAGCTTTCAAGGATGCCTGTGTTACGTTACTGACAAGGTTTAAAAGATCGACAACACCATACGAAACAAAGCCTGTTTGCGTTGGATTTGATTTATATGGATGATTGTTATCAAGAGCTGCCGCCCCAAAAGAAGACAAAATCAATGCTGCATCTAAAAAAGCCTGTATTGGGTAATCTAGGTGTACCCAATCACCTAAATCGCGGCCGGTTCTTATAAACGTTGGACTATCGGAAAATTGGATAGTTTTGTTCAGTGTGCCACCATTTTGTACAGTAAACCAATCGTCAAAATTGGTTAAAAAATCGTTTTGTTGTCCAGATAACGGCATAAGTTTAACTTGTTCTGTTACGCCGCCTAAGTTTGGGATTGGTAAATATAAAAACTGAGAAATAAAGGGACCATCTGATACCCCTGGAAGATTTAGTCTGAAAAGGGTCGCTGGGGTAACTTCACCACTTTGTCGCGGCCCACGAAAATCTGATAACGCATTTAAATCGTTAATCGCGTAATTAACGCCAATATCCATTGGATACTTATTAAATGGCACATCACGTAAAATAGCCTGCCAATAGAGTTCAACCATCTCACCAGCCATTTGAGCCGAACTAAAGTTTGGCGCAGGAATAACAACGTTAATAGCCGCGTCTGCGCCTTCCAGTGAAAACGAGTATGACGCCTGTGGGTCAGTAAGTTTTCGAGATCCACCCATAGTGATCGCATTAAAATCTGATGGGCAACCTGAGGTCAAAGCGTCCAAAAGCGTCTGATATGCTGTGCAATCAACAAGGCCATCACAGTCATGCAATAACGACTTTGTAAAGCTACCACGGCGATCTGCATAACGCTTATCATCACCATTATTTGGCTGTGATGAAACAGGAGTTTTTGCCTGATCGTCTGCAGCTAAAAGACGAACTGCCTTTGCCCTTTTACGACGTATTTGCTGCCCGACAGGACTCCATATACCTCTTTCAGCAGACCCATCAAATTCTGTAATTTGCGCAGAGCTGGTCATACAATACATAGACAACGCTATTGCTGCACGCATAACCCTATTGCCAAAAAGTTTTTTCATACACACTCTCCTATCACCCGTTACTCGACATACGCTCTTCCGTTAAAAACGCTTGTTACTATGATTACATAGTATAGGCTCTTGCTTCAAGCAATCTCATATTTGTATAAAAAAATATTTATCTTACCAGGGTAAAGCACGACCTAAAATTTTTTCTAATTTTTTGTTATACGGCGCATACAATTTTTTTAAAGCCTCAATAGTTTCTGAGTTAATCTCACCCATGTCATATTTTGCCTGGTTTCGTAGAGCATAAGAATCAAGCTTAAACTCTTGCAAGCCGAGAAACGCAAAGACTTTATTTACTTCTCGTTCCGGATCTTGAGCTACGTCTTCTAAGATTAATACAAGTATTTGATTTCTTGGGACTTGCGACAACCATCGTTCAAGATGCTCACTATAAAGCCCTGCTCCTATGTAACGATCTTGTAGGTCAGGTCTTGCTATTGCATGGTCAAAATCAAGCACCTCTTCCCCTCGTTGTTGCAATCTAAAATACTCAGAGACTATTCTTTTGACCGGATTTCTAAAAATTACAATAAACTTTGTGGTTGGACTGTGTTTTAATATTTTTTTATCACAATCTTTTTTCCAAAAATATCCTGGTGTTGCCTCGCCAATAAGCTGATCATGCGATTTTTTCACAGGAAATTGTCGTCTGTACCACGCACTGCCTCGCTTATAATACGTAGTAAAAAAGTGCAGTTCTTTTTTTTTCGAGCCCAGAATTTTAGGGTGTTTAACTATGTAATCGTATAACGATGTTGTTCCACATTTTGTAACCCCTAATATAAGAAAATCTGGCGCACTTGTGTTATGCTTCATGCGCGGGCCAGAAAATATAGTGCCAGTAACTATATTAAAACAGAAAACTGCTTTCAGAAATATCCCTTTTTTCATCGCTCCCTCAGAAAAAATTTAGATTTTTATGCAGTCCCCCCTTTAGGTTATTTTAAAAAAATAAAACTTGTCAATAACTGCAAATTAAGAAAAGTTTTATAAAACTTTTAAGAGATAGAGCAATAACACAAATAAAAAGATTATCTTTTATTATTACATTTTATTATAAGAGACAAATTCAAACTCGGGATAGTCTATACGCTCTGTTACTTCCCATTGAGAAAGATCAAACACAGGAAAAAAGACATCCCCGTCATAATCTTTTTTTATATAACTAATATATAAACGGTCAGCGATCGATAAAAACTGTGCATACGTATAAGCGCCACCGATAATAAAAATATCTTTATTATACGATTGTGCTTTTTCTAACGCCTGATCGACAGAATTACAAACATCAAACGTCGTATTATTTTCAAGTGCCTGTTTACAGGCTACAATACTTGTCTGTAAGCGCTCAGAAAAGTCTTGATCGTGACTTAAAATAATATTATGCCGGTTGGGTAATAAACGACCGATCGACTCGAGCGTTTTTTTACCCATAATTACTGTTGCACCCTGTGTTAACGTTCTAAAAAGTTTAAGATCGTCGGGGATATTCCAGGGCAACTCGTTACCCTTGCCAATCACGCCGTTTTTTGTCATAGCAGTAATAATACAAATCATATCGCAATCTCAAATTTAATGGTTGGGTGACTGACATAATTTATAGGTTTTGAATCTTGGGCAGACCACGCAAATATAGTCGTAAACGGTTCGGTCATAATAGTTGGTAACCCATAGTCTGTCGTATTACGCGTTATTTGTTCGCGCGCACCATCAACATGATTTGTATAAATATGCACGTCAGCAAGAAAGCCAATAAGTTTACCCTCTTGTAAGCCTGACTCTTTTGCAAGTAAGTGTAAGAGTAACGCATAACTGGCTATATTAAATGGCAACCCGAGCATGACGTCAACCGATCGCTGGTTCCAGAGTAAGTTTAATTTGCCATTAATTACAGTAACTTGAAAAGCATAATGACACGGCGGCAAGGCCATCTCAGCAAGAAACGGTGGGTTCCACGCTGTCACCAGCATACGTCGATCGTACGGGTTTGTTTTGAGCGTTGCGACCAACTGTTTAAGTTGATCGTACCCCTGATTTGCATAATCACTATCAAACGAACTATACGTAGCACCAAAATGTCGCCATTGAAACCCATAGATGGGTCCCAAGTCTTGCTCTTCTAACATAGCTTGTTTTTCTTGAGCACTATGGCCGTATGGTGCTTTTTTTGGATAGGCCCATTCATCCCAAATATGATTATTTCTTTCTTGAAGCCATTTTTTATCAGTAATACCCTTGATAAAAAATTCAAGCTCTGTGGCAATAAGTCTAAACGGGACCTTTTTTGTCGTTAATAATGGGAATCCCGTCGCCATATCATGCTCAAACATACGCCCTGCTACAGCTAACGCATCAGTACTGGTTCTATTTGTTTTTTGTACACCGTGATCAAGAACGTAACGTACAATATCAAGATACGATTTCATAAAGTTTTTCCCGTTTTTAAAAAAAATATATTTAAAAAATAGTAGCAAAAAATAATCGTATCCCCAATAAAAAAGAGCCCTGTATTTCTACAGAGCTCTTTTTAAATTTACTTTTTTAGTTTAAACATATCGTATTAAAAACGGAACACAAACGGCATTGGGCCACCGCCTCGAGCGTGAAAACGACAGTTCGGCGTATTACAGTTTGGATAGGTACCAAGGCACGACCACCAAAATTGGTGTCCACAACGACAAGTCATATGATCACAACCCATATTTTTTTGAATTGGGACCTTACACTGTGGGCATGGCTTTGCGCCAAGGCGCATGATTGCCGCTTTTGCTTCATCATCTAAGACTTTTTTCTTTTTACGATCACGTATTATCTCATCATAAACTGTAAGAATTCTGTCTTTATCTTTATGCTTATCCAGAATTTCTGCCATAGCACCCCTGCTCATGTGCACCCTACAATCGGGGTTAAGACATTGGGTTTGATCCAACGTCGCTCGTTTGTCGGTAAACTGCACATTAATCTGCCCAGCTAAACAGTCTTGACAGTACATGTGACCGCAGTGTAACTCATTAAGTTCTTTATTTTCGCCAAGACAAATCGTACAATCACCACGAACTTTTCTCATGGGAACATACGCTGCTGGAAGTTCTCGTATATATTTTTGCGCTTCATAAATAAGCCATACGGTATTAACAAATAACAGTGCAGCTAAAAACTTTTTATTATCTGAATCAGGCTTAAGCATCGTGTACTCTTCAGCAAGATTGACTAACGAATGGGTTGCTGTTGCAAGCCTTCGAGCCTGAATATTCGAATATCTTTCAGATGACGTTGCTTCTTCTTGGGTACATGCAAGCACAAACGCTGTTAAGCCCTTAAATACTGGGAGCATAAGAACTTCCCATGCATAGGCAAGTTTAGAAATTTCAGCTATTTTTCCTGCTTGTTCAGGATCAAGTACATCACTATTAAGATTTTGATTAAGACTTATTTCAGGTGCAAGGTCGTTAAGACTGAGCGCTACATCATCTTGAATACCTGATATACTCATAAGATCACGAAGATGCTGGTCTAATCTTATTACGTTACGAACTAAAAACGCGCTATTAACTAAAAAATCTCTGCTTTTAATGGTCCATTTGCCACCATAAAGCTCTTTTTGCCCTGAAATATTGTTATATAAAAACAAAACTTTATTAAGAATCGTTATCGTCTGAGCAGCAATATGTAATTTTGTTGCTGTTTGCGCGTCTTTGTTTGTACAAGCAACATGATGAGCTGCAATATCAAACGGAATTGTCGCCAAAGCTGTTGCCATTTCAGCATACTGTGTTGGTGTTGTAGCCTGTACCCGAACAGATACTAGAAATAACGCTTGGAATAGCACAAAAATTATAGCTCTCCAATGAACAGAGGCTTTGTAAGAAGTATTACTGGTATATACATAGTTCATAGACTGACCCTATCAACGTAATTCTGTGATTAAAAAACTAAATACGGGTAACAGACTTTAACAAATACAGCTCGCATGTCAAACTAACCGAATTATATGAGTTTTACAGTTTTTTTGGTAAGTCTTGCGATCTCAACCGACTTTTTGACCCATACAGTAAGCTTTTCACGATTTTCAAGAATATCTGCTGGAACTTGCCAGTAACTCATGACAATAACTTTATTATTTTTTCCTGCATATGAAAACGGCTTTGAACCGTATTGTTCATATATTGGGCGATTACTATCCCCTACTTTAAAGTACAAAATATTATCGATAATAATCGCAAAAAATATCCCATTAAGATATATCCCGTAGCCGCCAAACATCTTGCGTGCTTTGATAGCACCCAATTGAAGCGACGATACTGTATCAAGAAGATAGTCTACATATTGATTATTATTTTTATTACTCATGCAAACACCTCAAAGTCGTAAGATTTAAGAAAGTATACCAGCAAAAAAGCATACCATATTGCTATTCAGGAGCAAAAACGATAGTATAGCCGTCCAATTTGCCCTAAATTAAGCATAATTATGCGTAAAAACAAGATTTTACCAGTTTTTACGCATAATTTGACTAATTGCAAATATTTGCAATAATTATATGATATTAACATGCTATATAAAAAATTTGTTTCATAACTTTTAGAACTTAATACTGGAGATAAAAATATGAATACGCTAAAAAATACATTTTTCATACTTATGCTATGGTTAGTTTCAGGAGATACAGTTACAACGCTTAACGCTATGCCTGGGGTTGCCCATCAAGAAAATTTTTGCGAAAAAGCTTATAACGAATGCTGTGAATGTTGCGGAAAAGGTTGTAACACATGTTGCTATTGTTGTGAAAAGTTTTGGCAAGGAGCTGCAACGGTCCTGTGTTGTCCATATGATTACTGCGCAGCTCGATGCTGTAGTGAAGAAAAAGCTCTGAGAATTATATTTTGCCCTTGTGATTATTGTACAGCTCGATGCTGTAATGAAAACAGACAAAACGGGCCACAACAACAAGAAATGGACGATATACAACACGAAACTAAAGCTATAGCTCGAACCATGCCAAAAAAAGATCCCGAACAAGTAATTATTGATAATCTTAAAAGCATGCTCGAAGCAAAAGATCCTGATGTCGATATAAAAGATAGATTAGAACAAGCGTACATAGCAGCAAGCCATAATGATTATCGCAACGTATTAGACTGGATCACAGTTCATTATGGAGAGCAAATAGATATACAAAAGCTTAATACTGCAAATAGAGCTCAAAAAAAATTAAATCTAAGAGGGGAGCATGAAGAATTTAGCTTCTAAAATTTTTATCTTTGCACTCATATTCTCATGTAGTAATAATTTGAATAATCTTTCAGCAATGTGTGCCGGTGAAGATGGAAACTATGTCCCGGTAGATTTTGATTGTAGTCCACCTCCATGTAAATATGTGTGCAATGGTCTAGCAAATTGCTTTTGTTTTTCTTGTTATTGTGCTTGTAAACCACCATGCAAAGTTTTAGACTGTTGTGCAAAATGTTGTGAACTGTGTTTCAAAAAATGCTGCCCAAAATGGTGTTGGCCTGATGGTCTTGATGCCAATGCAATACACCCCGCACCACGAGATCAAAAAATGTCTGAGCCTCAAGGACCATCCCATGATAGTCCATCTCGAGTAGCAATGGGCGAAGAGCCCCCTGCTGAAAATAAAGAAGAATCACCAATGGAATATATTGATCAAGAAGTTGTTATACAAAAAACCTCGGTGCATCAACAAAAAATTCTCATTAAAACGCTTAATAAAGAGTTAGAAACTATTGCTTCAGTTCAGGAACGCCTCGTTATTATCGATAGGTATTACAAGCGAGCTCTAGCATATAAATACTGGACTGTTATCAAGTATACACAAGAGTTACGAGCAAAAGAATCGGCAGATAAATACATAACGCAACTTGATGAAAAAACACCCCCAAAAGCAATTCTAATGACAAACGGAAGTCCTCCTGCACCTCTAGAACGATCGCGCACGCCGCTCGATCTACCAAAAATTTTTGGGGCCGGATAAGAAAAAATTATAGTTAAAAAGAGAGATTATTATGAATATGAAAAAAAATTTTATACTCTTCATTGCACTTCTCGCTTTATCGGACAAAGCATTTTCTGCCGCTCGGTCAGCACAAGCAACAACAGGCACTCTAGTAAAAGCACGCGATACCCTTAAGATATCTATTACTGCAGACTCTTCAAAAACAACCGATACAAAATATGCAAGTACCAAACAAATAGAAAAGCAAATAATTAGAGCATGTCATGCAGGAGATCTTGAAGAAGTACAAGCGCTCCTAACAACGCATCAACCAGATTACAGAAATATTAGGAAGTTTATAGAAGAAATAGATGCGCATATAGATACGTTAAAAATTCACACAGATGATGACGATCTAGCACTCAAGAGAAAAATTACTGCCTGTATAACAGAACTGAGAAAATATCGTCGAGAAAAAAATAGAGCAGCTGTTAATGCTGAAATTCTTGCTATGGATGAAGGTCAAAGTCGCGATGTTGGGGCTGTAAATGAAGCTGTTTATGAAAAGCTTCTTATCCGTAAAATCGATAATCAGGCGATCAGTGATTTAGAGATAATACTTGAATATCATGGCAAACGCATATCAAATGAATCGCTACAAAAAGCATATAAGTATGCTAAAGATAATAAGGCAAAGGGGATTATTCTTATAGAAAACGAACTACGTAAACGCAATGCGTTGCCAACTGAATGCTGTTGTATAATTTGCTAGATAAATAAAAAATAAAAAATTATGGAGGTTTTATGAATATTGTTAAAAATATAGTTTTTGCACTCTCATTTGTTTTACACGCTCAACAAAATATCTATGGTGCTGCACGAGTTACTCCCGTTACTCACGCATGGGCCGAAATGACGAACGTTTCACCATCGACAACCCCCAGAAAAAATACAATCAATGGGAAAACGCCGCTCAAATTTACCGATCGAGCTGTCAACTCTGATATACCGACACCAAGACCAACAAGACTAACAGAACCAGGAAAACCAGGGACTCTACATGTGCCTTCAGCTAATCCAAAGGCTACACAACCAGCACGACAACCTAAACCCATTATAACTCCAGGCGTTATACGATATCACGCTGAATTAAAAAGTCCTATAACAACAACAGTTACGTTAACGGATCTAGATACTGGATCGGCTGAAACACTCGCAGATACTGTTACAGATACTCTTACAGATACAGATGTAGATCCAGATCCTGACGCAAAACGTAGAAGCCCCGTTACCGTTACCGGTGTTGTGCTTGACGAACCGTTATCAGCAGTCGATGAGCTTGCTACATTAGCAATACAGGCGCGCGAAGAAAATAAAGATATTGTTCCATTAAACACAGTAATCGAAACACATACAGAAACAAAAATAGAAGAAGCAATAGAAGAAGAAAAAATTCTTTTTTTCACTGACTTCGATCGTCTTGTTTTTAATGGCGAAGATAAGATTGTTAATCCCGAAGCATTTTATGGCGCAAGATTTGATCAAATCTTTGCAGCCCATCCAAAGAATAATAAAGAAACACAAGACCGTCTTAACAATTATAAACTTATAAAAGTAATTGATATGCTTAGAAAAAACTCCAAAAAATTTAGGCCTAGCCTTCTTGATATGTTGTACAAAAAATATTTTCAAGAAAATCCAACAGGTCAAAAAATAATTTCAATTGAATTAAAGGGTCTTTTTCTTGAGGCGATCAAGCGTCACGATAATACTCGCCTAGGAATTATGCTTGTAAATTATCCTTATGCTATTAAATTATTCGAATTGAAAGAATTACAAGAATTACTTACCCATGATCTTTTGGCAAAAATTCTCACGACAGAACAATTTGACACCAAAGAAAAAGTTTTATGGTTATTGGGCACAATCGAACAGATTATTAAAAACTCACAAGTTTTTTTACTATGTGAAGCTTTTATATACGCTCTTAAAAATAATAATTTTGAACAAGCTCATATCTTTATTGATATTTTAGATCAAAATTTAGACACAATTGATAAAGA